>Ga0335075_10000488_pt1 | contig 70412 bp, 58 predicted proteins | sample Lox_Sample_24_FD_206723 | JGI IMG/M metagenome (GOLD analysis project Ga0335075, IMG submission 206723) | Soil microbial communities from Loxahatchee National Wildlife Refuge, Florida, United States - Lox_Sample_2.4 | ecosystem: Environmental > Terrestrial > Soil > Wetlands | place: USA... | reverse complement strand
AGAACCTCCGCTTGGATTCCGCGTTTTTCATACGCCACGCGCACCGCATTATAGTCACGTTCTCCGGTTTGATGCACGATGAAAAGCTGATTTTTTCGCGCCGCAAGCAGATCGAGCGAAGAAATTACCGCCCGATTGATCGGCAGAGCGCCGCGGCTGCCTCCGGTGATCAAAATGTTGAACGGCTCGGCGTGGTCTTTGGGCGGAATGGCGAAAAACTCCGGGCGGATCGGGCAGCCGGTGACTACGGCGCGCCCGCCGAGCCGTTCCGCTGTAGGTTGGTTGGCGACGGCAATGCGCGTGGCGATCTTGGCCAGGACACGGTTGGTAAAGCCCGGCTCGACGTTGGGCTCGAAGATGACGGTGGGAACGCCGTGCAGAGCGGCGAGCAGCATCATGGGACCGGAAGCGTAGCCGCCCACGCCGAAGGCCACTTTGAACCGGTTGCGGCTGAGAATTTGGTGCGAGTCCCACAGTCCAGCCGGGAGCAGAGCGAGATTGCGCAGCAATTTCGTGCCACCGATCCCCTTCAGCCCGGCCGCGCGAATGGTTTCGAGCGGCATACCTGCCTGCGGGACAAGTTTCATTTCCAGACCTCGCTCGGTTCCTACAAACAAAACGCTCCGACCCGCTTGCTCTGGCCGTGCGAATCGCGCGGAGGGCGAGCCTCCGCGGCGAAGCCATTCCTTGGCAACGGCGAGCGCCGGGAATACGTGCCCTCCCGTGCCGCCGCCGGCGATCAGCAGACTCTTGGAATCCGCACTCACGTCACATCCGCTTGCTGGCTGATGTTCAGGAGCACGCCAGTCGCCAACAGCATGCCCAACAAGCTTGATCCTCCATAGCTGATGAACGGTAGCGGAATCCCTTTGGTCGGCAGCAGGCCGAGCACGACGCTGAGATTGATCAGCGCTTGTCCCACGACCATGGTAGTCACGCCAATGCCCAGGAAGCGGCCGAAATCGTCCGGCGCTTTCATAGCGGCCTGGAAACCGCGCCAGCCATACACTGCAAACAGCACCAGAATCACTACCGCGCCGATGAAGCCGAGTTCTTCGCAAATCACCGAGAAGATGAAATCGGTATGCGCCTCGGGCAGGAAGAATAGCTTTTGCCGGCTTTCCATTAAGCCGACGCCGGTAAAGCCTCCCGAGCCGACCGCGATCAGCGATTGCAGCAGCTGGAAACCGTGTCCCTGGGGATCGGAACCCGGCGAGAAGAATGTCTGCATGCGCTGCAATCGGTACGGCACGCTGGCGATGGCGAAGTAGACGACCGGTACAGCAGCGAGGAAGGCTGCTGCGATGTAACGGTACGAAAGTCCGGCGACAAAGAGCATCACCGCGGCAATGAAGAAGACCATGAACGCAGTGCCCAGGTCCGGCTCTTTGTAGATCAACGCCATGATCAGCATGACTGTTCCGAGAATTGGCACAAGCGTTCGCGGCAGATTGTTCACGCCGGGTGCTTGCGGAGCGCGGCGGGTCTCCAAAAACCACGCCAAATAAAAAATCACCACCAGCTTGGCCAGTTCAGACGGCTGCAGGCTGAGTGGGCCGAGGCGAATCCAGCGATGCGTCTCGTGCGAGCGGTCCAGAAAATAGACGGCGATCAGCAGCACCAGGGTGATCGACAGGCCGCCGAAAATCACGCGCGGCTGACGCAGCTTGTGATAATCGGTGCGCATCAGCCAGAACATTCCGGCGATGCCCAGCGCGGTCCACAGCAGCTGGCGGATCAGGAAGTAGTAGGCATCGCCGTACTGATCGCGCGCGGTGATCGCCGAGGCGCTAAAAACCATCACCGCTCCAATCAGGCAAAGCGCCAAGGTGACACCAAACAAGCGGCGGTCGGGCTGGAGCGTTCGCGGCACCGGTTTAGCCTTTCCGCGGAGAAGGTTCCGCGACGGACTGGTTTTCGAGCCTGGCGACCAGCTGCTTGAAAACGCGGCCGCGATGCTCGTAATTGTCGAATTGGTCGAAGCTGGAACACGCTGGCGCGAGCAGGACCACATCGCCGGTCTGGCCGCGCTCTGCGGCCATTTTCACGGCGCGTTCGAGCGTTCCGGCGAGTTCGCACGGAACCGCGCCGTCCAGATCGGAGGCGATTTTTTCCGTGGCGGCGCCGATCAGCAACGCCGCTTTCGCGCGAGCGCGCAGCGGTTCGCGCAGAGGCGTGTACGGGCTGCCCTTGTCCTTGCCGCCGAGAATGACGATCAGCGAACCGGGAAACGCTTCGATAGCTTTCAGCGCAGCGTCGACGTTGGTGGCTTTCGAATCGTTGTAATAAGAGACGCCGGCCACTTCCGCCACGAATTCCAGGCGGTGCTCGACGGCGCGGAACGATGCGACGCCTGCGGCGATCGCCGAAGGCTCCGCGCCGGCCAGATAGCTTGCGGCGCAAGCGGCCAGCACGTTTTCGACGTTATGCTCGCCGCGCAACGGAATTCGTTCGCGGCGGACCAGCGGAATTTCGCTGCCGTGGTCGCGGAAGAAAATCTGGCCATCGCGCAGAAAGGCTCCCTGGGCCACGCGTTTCGACCGGCTGAACCAATAGATGTGCGGCCGCGATGGCATGCGCCGCGCTACTTCCGGATCGTCCGCGTTCAGGACAGCCGCATCGCGTTCAAGTTGGTTATCGAACATGCGCATTTTCGCCGCTGCGTACTCCTCGAAAGACGCGTGGCGGTCCAGGTGATCGGGCGTGAGATTCAGCAGCACGCCGATTTCAGGGCGAAACGCTTCGACGGTTTCCAGCTGAAAGCTGCTGACTTCTGCGACCGTAACGGTGGAATCTGTGGAAGTTTCCACCAGAGCCAGTAGCGGCGTGCCGATGTTGCCGCCCACCAGCGTGGGAATCGACGCTCCTTTCAAAATGTGCGCGAGCAGCGCCGTGGTGGTGGTTTTGCCGTTCGATCCGGTGACGGCTACGAGCTTGCCGCGCAGGAATCGCCACGCTAACTCGATTTCGCTCCACACCGGAATGCCGTTTTTGCGAGCCTGCTCCAGTTGCGGCAGATTCGCCGGAACGCCGGGGCTGAGTACGATCACATCTTGTTGCAGAAAGCCCGCCGAGTTGTGAGAGCCGAGCGCGAGCGTCACGCCGGCGGCGCGAAGGCGCTCGGCCGCCTCGCGTATCTCGCTTTCCGGCTTTTCATCGGTCGCGGTAACCACCGCGCCGTAGCCGGCGGAAAAAAGTGAGATGATCAGTCCCGTGCGCGCAAGTCCCACGACCAGCATCCTCTTTCCCGTAAGATCGATTCCGGGCCTCACGTCGTTACCTCAACTTCAAAGTCGTCAACGCAAACAGCGAAAAGATCAGCGCCGCGATCCAAAAACGCACGATCACCTTAGACTCGCTCCAGCCTGCCAGTTCGAAATGATGATGCAGCGGCGCCATGCGGAAAATGCGTTTGCCCGTTAATTTGAACGAGCCCACCTGCAAAATCACGGACAGCAGCTCGATGATGAAAATTCCGCCGATGGAAACCAGCAGAATCTCCTGCTTGATGATGACCGCCACCGTCCCGATCGCGCCCCCCAGCGCCAGCGAGCCCACGTCGCCCATGAACATTTCCGCCGGGTGCGCGTTGTACCACAGAAATCCCAGCGAAGCGCCGACCACCGAGCCGCAAAACACCGTCAGCTCCGCGGCTTGCGGAATTTTCTCGATCTCCAGGTAATCCGCGAAACGGGCGTTGCTCGAAAGATAGGTGAGCGCCGTCAGCGCCGAAGCGGAGATGATCACGCAGCCGATGGCCAGACCGTCGAGACCATCGGTCAGGTTGACTCCGTTCGAAAGCCCGGCGATCACGATGATCAAAAAAATGACAAAGGGAATGTACGCCAGCAGCCAGATATGAGGTTTGGTTAGCAGCGAATCGATCACCAGGTCCGGATGCACGCGCTTGAGAAACGGCACGCTTAGCCTCGTGGAATAAACGCCTTCCGCCTGCAAACCAATCAACACCGCTCCCACCGCCATACATACCAGCACTTGCAGCAAAAACTTGCGCTTGGCCGTCAATCCTAAATTGTGCTTGCGCACAACTTTGTTGTAGTCGTCGATAAAGCCAATCGCGCCAAAAGCCAGGGTCGCGCCCAGCGCCGTCAGCACGTACGCGTTACGCAAGTCGGCCCACAACAAAGTGGGCACCACAATCGCGGCCACGATCAGCAGGCCGCCCATCGTGGGAGTTCCCGACTTTTTCTGGTGGCCTTTCGGCCCCTCCTCGCGGATGTACTGCTTCACCTGCATTTCGCGCAGCCGTTCGATCATCCACGGACCAAGCAGCAGCGAAAGCAGCAGCGCCGTCAATCCGGCCACCGCGGTACGCACCGTGATGTAACGAAAAACGTTGAGCGGGCTAAAATGCGGCTTGAGCCAGAAGAAGAATAAGTAATAGAGCATTTCAGCGCGGTCTCTTGGAAACCGTTTCCAGCGGCTCAGAGGCCTTCGGTCTGACGCGGCTGTGCCGTGCGTCCAGCGCTTCCAGAATTCTTTCCATCTTTACTCCGCGTGAGCCTTTGAGCAGCAACAAATCGCCCGGCCGGATGAACTGCTCGATTGCCTTGGCCGCGTCCTGCGAATTCTCGAAAAACCGCGCGCGCGATTCCGCGTGTCCCGCTTCCACCGCGCCTTGCAGCAAATCGGCGGCGTGGCCCTTCACCGTGAAAATCCAGTCGATCTTCCTGGCATTTTGGCCAAGCGCAGCGATGCGACGGCCGCATTCGCGATGCAGCTCAGCGGACGATGCTCCGAGCTCGAGCATCTCGCCGGCTGCCACAATTCGCCGCTGATATCCCAGCGTAGCGGCGAGCAATTGGGTCATCGAGTTGAGCGCTTCAGGGCTTGAATTATAGCAATCGTTGATCACCGAGAATCCTTCATCGTAGCGCACAACTTCGCCGCGTTTATCCGCCGGCATGAGCGACGGAAACACGCGCTTCGCGTCCTCCGCGCCAATTCCCCACACGCTGGAGGCTGCCAGCGCTCCCAGCGCGTTCATCACGTTGTGCTGGCCGATCAGCGGCAATTCCAAGCGAGTGCGACCCTCCGGCGATACGAAATCGAATGCCGAGCCATCCAGGCCGCAGTCTTCGATCGACTCAACCCGAAACTTCGCGCGAGCGTTCGTGCCAAAGCGAATCACCGGACCACGCGCGACGTCCGCGAATTTCGCAACGCGTTCGTCATCGGCGTTCAGCACCGCGGTTGCTTTCGGCCACGGCAAGTTTTCAATCAACTCGCGCTCGGCCAGCGCAATCTCGTCGACAGAGGCGAAAAATTCCAGATGTTCCACGGCCACGCGAGTGATCACGCCAACGTCCGGAGAAGCGATCCGGGTGAGCTCCGCAAGCTCGCCCGTATGCGACATCCCTAGTTCCACCACCGCCGCCTCGTGCGTTTCATCGAGTTTCAGCAGCGTTAGAGGCAAGCCGTACTCGTTGTTCAAATTCCCTTGCGTCTTCAGCACGCGATAGCGCGCGCCGAGCAGCGCCGCGAAAATTTCTTTCGTGGTGGTTTTGCCGACCGATCCGGCTACCGCGCCGACCATTCGCCCGGGCCGCTGCCGGCGCCAAATCTCGCATGCGCGCGCGCCGAGTTGCTGTAGCCCCTTCAATGTGTCGTCGACGGCAAAGACCTTGGCCTGCGCAGTCGCGGGATAATCGTTCAGCCGCGCTCGCTCCACCACCGCTGCGACGGCGCCAGCCTCTAGTACTCCCGCGACGAAACCGTGTCCATCGTGACGCGGTCCGCGTATGGCGATGAACAGTTCCCCCGGCTGGATGGTGCGCGAATCGATGGAAACACCGCTAGCCGGGGCCAGAGCATCGAGCCCGCTGGGCCGCGCCTCACCCAACGCTTCGGCGATTTGAGCTATCGTCCAACGCATCTTTGTTTCGCTCTGTCTATTCCGCTTTATGGTTCATCGGCCGCGAAACGCCGAGGCCCCGGCGAACGACATTTTCCGTCACCGCACAGCCTCTTTCGCATAGCCCTTGCGATGCAGTGCCGCTCGCGCTTTGTCGCGGTCGTCAAAATCGATAGCGCCATCGCGCAGAACTTGATACGTTTCGTGCCCTTTGCCCGCCAGAATCACGATATCGCCCGGCTGCGCGGCATTGAGCGCGATGGCGATGGCCTGCTCGCGGTCCGGTTCGATCCGGTATGTCGCATTGGCTTTCTGCAATCCCACCACCACGTCGTTAATGATTCGAAGCGGGTCCTCGCTGCGCGGGTTGTCACTGGTCAGCACCACCAGATCGCTCAGCGATCCGGCCGCCTCGCCCATCAGTGGACGCTTGGTACGGTCGCGCTCGCCACCAGCGCCAAATAAGGTGATGATTCGGCCGCCATTACTTAGCTCGCGCGCAGCGGAGATCACGTTGCGCAGCGCATCGTCGGTGTGCGCGTAATCGACGACCACCAAAAATGGCTGGCCCTCGTCAATGCGCTCAAAGCGGCCCGGCACCGCATCTAGCTGTGCGATCCCCCGCTCGATTTGGCCCTGGGGAATTCCGATACCGACTCCGGCGCCAATCGCCGCCAAAATGTTGTACGCGTTCATGCGCCCCACCAGCCGCGAACGAACGCTCAGCTCGCCCGCCGGAGTTTGCGCCGTAAATTCCAAGCCCGCAGCGCTCAGCGAAAGTTTTTTCGCCGCCAGATCGGGCGAGCCTTTGAGCCCGCACGTCAAAGTGCTCCGCGCCAGGCCTTTCAGCTGTGCGCCATAAGAGTCGTCCGCGTTGATCACGGCCACGTCCGGGGCGCCCGCTCCAGTGCCTTCGAAGAGCCTGCGTTTGGCTGCGAAATAGGATTCAAAGGTCTGGTGGTAATCCAGATGGTCGCGCGTCAGATTGGTGAAAATCGCCGCGGCAAAATGGCAGCCCCACAGACGATCCATGGCCAAGGCGTGCGAGCTCGCTTCCAGCGTGGCGTTCGACCCGCCGGAATCGCGAATCTCGGCGAAGATTCTCTGCAGCTCGAGCGATTCCGGCGTGGTGTTCGGAGCGTCGCGGTAACCCTTCGGCGTGCGATAACCCGTGGTGCCGATAAGACCCGTGGTGCGGCCGGCCGCGCGCAAAATTGAATCCACCAGATACGTGATGGTGGTTTTGCCGTTCGTTCCGGTGACGCCCACAAGCTGCAACGCGTCCGCTGGATGCCCGTAGAAATTCGCCGCCGCTATTGCCAGAGCGCGGCGATCGGTTCCTGGCGTCAGCTGAATCCACGCAGCTTCCGCGGGAAAAGTAGCCGGCCTGGCAGCTTCACTCGCCACAGCCACCGCTCCGCGCCGCAGCGCGTCTTCCACAAATTGCGCGCCTTCGAGCTTCGCGCCATGCAGCGCAAAAAAAATGGTTCCGCGCGTCACTTTGCGGCTATCGCATTCAATCGACGCGATGTCTATCGCAGATACGCCAGCCGCAGCGGGCGCAGTCGCCGCAGAGACTTCGATGCCCGCAAGCATTTCTTCCAGTTTCATTCCGCGCCTTCTTGCTCCAGACCCGCCACGCGCCCGCTTTACGCGCGGTTCTGATTTCGTGGCGGCCCTCAATTCAAGCCCTGCCGCGCCGAGGCTGGAACTAGCGTTCCCGGCGCACCGAGCAGCACCGTGACCCGGCTTCCGCGCGGCACCTGCGATCCCGCCCCTGGAAACTGTTGCAGGGCAATTCCGTCTCCAATCACCGACGGCGCCAACCCCAGCCTCGAGCACTGTTCCATCACACCGCGGATCGTTTGCCCCGCCAGATTCGGCACCACCACGCCCTTCGCATCGGCGAATTCGGCGGTCGGCGCCGAATCGCCGCTCGCTTTATTCCTTGCGATGGCTTCCTCAAACCGCGTCACGCTCGCGGCGTTTCCTACAGAGGATTGCGCGTTGGTCTCGCCGGATTTCCCGAGACGGTTGTTTTTCGCTGTCTCTAAATCCGACGGCATCGGCACGTCGTGCGGCACGTCCAAGTACGCGAGCACCTGCTGCATGATTCGCTTGTACACCGGGCCGGCTACCTCATCACCATAATGCTCTCCGACCGGAGAATCGATGGAGACCAGCACTGTTGCGGCCGGATCGTTAACGGGAGCGAAGCCTACGAACGAGGCGATGTAATTGGTTCGCGAATATCTGCCGGTGGCCGGATCGATTTTTTGAGCGGTGCCTGTTTTACCGCCAGAGGTGTAGCCGTCCAGCTGGATGCTTTTGCCCGTACCCTCTATCATGACATCTTCCATCATCCCCCGCACTTCGGCGGCGGTGCGCTCGTCGGTCACGCGCCGCGGCGCACGCCCGCTCGTGAGATCCACCGCGCCATTCGGACCGCGAACTTCTTCGACGATGCGCGGCCGGTATAAAATTCCCCCGTTGGCGATCGCGGATATCGCCGAGATGATCTGCACCGCCGTGACGCCCACTTCCTGCCCGGTGGCAATCGATGCGACCGAAGTGGCGGACCAATCGTCGAGCGGCGCCAGAAGTCCGCGGCTTTCGCCCGGCAGGTCGATGCCGGTAAGTTGTCCCATGCCGAACTGGCGGACTACATGATAGAAACGCGGCGCGCCCAACCGCAGCGCCACCTTGATGGTTCCCACCTCGCTCGAATGAGCCAGAACCTGGCGAACCGTCAATATCCCGAAAGGATGCCAGTCGTGGATCACGCGTCCCGCCACCAGAATCTTGCCCATCTGGCAATCAATCAATTCGTCCGGGGTCACTACGCCGTTTTCAATGCCGCCGGTCATGGTCAGCGGCTTGAAAATGGAGCCTGGTTCGTACACAGCGGTGACGGCACGGTCCTCGCGCGCGTCGGCTGAATAGCCGCCGGCATCATTCGGGTCGAACGTGGGCCAGTTGGCGACCGCCAGCAGATTGCCGTTGTTGGGATTCTGCACCACCACCATGCCGTGCTTGGCGTGCGTCTCCTGCATCGCACGCGCCAGCTCTTTCTCGGCAATGTATTGGATGGTCTCGTCAATCGTCAGCGTGACGCTGTCGCCGGGATCAGCCGCGGATTCGGTCCGGTCGTACCAGTGGCGGTGGCCATCGGCCATCACCATCATGCGCCCGGGCCGTCCGCGAATTTCTTTATCGAGCGACTGCTCGATGCCGCCGATGCCCTTCTCGTCCACGTCCACGTAGCCGATTACGGACGCCGCCAAATCTCGCTGCGGATAGACGCGCCGGTTTTCTTTCTGGAAAAAGATGCCGCGCAGGTTCATGTCCGTGATGCGCTGCACCGTAACCGGCGAAAGCTTCCTGGCCAGCCGAACTGGCGAATGCGCAGCTCGAATGCGCGCCGCCAGATCGTCGGCGGATACGTTCAAAGCACGCGAAAGCATATCGGCCACCGTATCGACATCGGTTATGTCAGACGGATCGGCGAATACTGAATCCATTGGCAGGCTAACGGCGAGCTCGCGGCCCTTGGAATCGTAAATCGTGCCGCGCATCGGGCTAATCTCGAAGATGCGCTCTTGCTGGCGATCGGCTTTGGCGAGATATTCGCTGTAGCGGAAAAGCTGCAGGTAGCCGAGGCGGAAGAGCACCGCTGCCATCCATACCACCGCCAGCACCCAAACCACCAGCCAGCGGAGACGCCGGTTGCGCTGCTCCATGAAACCCCAACCCTATCGAAACGGATCTTCCTGCGCGTTCGTCCCTTCTCGCACGGAAGGCCTCGCGCGGAAGGACCCGGCTTGCGGGCCGGTCGTTCGCGCCCACCCAAATCAGCCAAATCAGTTGAATTCGTTGCGGTCAGTTGACAGCCGCCGCTGTCAGGGCCGGGGAACCTGCTCTAACATGCGCGCATCGGCCAGCATCGCGTTGGCGGAACCCTGCGCCGGCGCCACCTGGCCGGGTACCGGTACCGTCAATCCCAGCTGGTTGCGAGCAATTGCATCGACGCGCATCGGTGAGCGCAACGTGGCAACTTCCAGATGCAGCTGCTCGTTCAATTCCGCCGCGCGAGCGCGCTGCGCGTCCAATTGCTCGATGTTGTAGCGCACCTGAATGCACTCGAAGTGCTGCCAGGTATAGACCAGCAGGCAGGCGGCGATGGCCGCGCCCACACCAACTCTCTTCCAGAATTCCTTCAGTTCCGCCGGAGGCGCAAAGCGCACCAGACGCGAATTATCGATCTGTTTTACGGTGTAATACTCGGTCATGACCAGCTCCCCGCCGGCGCATCCGCTCCCGGCGCCAATTTTTCCGCTACGCGCATCTTGGCGCTGCGCGCGCGTGGATTGCTTCCAATCTCTTTATCCGTGGGCTGGATGACTCGCTTGGTGAGCACTCGAACGCTTCCCTCCCGTGCCAGGCGCTGAAACGCATATTTTACGCGGCGATCTTCGAGGGAGTGATACGTTAGGACGATCCATCGTCCTCCAGAATTCAAAGTGGCAGGGGTCCGCGAAAGAAACTGCTCGAGTTCCTCCTCTTCTCGATTCACCGCTATCCGCAGCGCCAGAAACGTTTTTGTCGCGGGATGCAGTCTCTGCCTTCCCCTTGCCTTTCGGACTCCTGCCACAACCGTTGCCAGGTGTTCGGTGTCGCGAATGGGACGCGCGCGAACAATGGCCCTGGCGATTCTGCGCGAATCGCGCTCTTCGGCTTTCTGATAGAGCAGGTCGGCTAGTTCCCTCTCCGACCAGCGATTCACAATTTCGTCCGCCGTCAGCGGCAGATCGGGATTCATGCGCATATCCAGCGGAGCAGCCCAGCGGAAGGAAAAGCCGCGCTCAGGACTGTCGAGCTCCAGGCTGGATACGCCCAGATCGGCGAGCACTCCATCGTACGGACCGGCGGCCATCGCGCCCGCCAACTGCCCGCTCGCCACTTCCCCGATGCTTGAAAACTCTGCGTGCACCAAACTCACCTTGCCGTCGTAAGGCTTCAACCGTTCGCGGGCAATTTCGAGCGCCCGCGGATCGCGATCCAGAGCCACCAACCGCCCGGTGGTCAGCCGCCGCGCGATTTCCACGGAGTGACCGCCGGTTCCAGCGGTGGCGTCGAGATACGTCCCCTCCGGCCGGATGCGGAGCCACTCGATCACTTCCGCCGCCAGCACGGGCGTATGCAGAACGCTCAAGAGCTAAATGCCCAGATCGTCCAACGTCTTTTCGTCTTCCGCCGTAATCGGGTTGCGATTCAGCTGTTCCAGGAATCGCGTGTGGTTCCAGACCTCGAGGTACGTGAGCTGCCCCTGCACGTCGACCTCGCCCTTCATTTCAGCCGATTCCCGCAACACAGGTGGAATTAAAATGCGCCCCTGCCCATCCACCTCAACCACTTGACCGTAGTAATTGGTTCGCGCCAGAAATTTCTGTTTGGCGCGATTATGCGATCCCAGCTTGGCGAGTTTGCGCTCGATTTCCACCCACACTTTCATGGGGTAGATTTGAGCGCGATCGCCGGTTTCGCTGGTCACGTAAAACTTGCCGCCGCCCTTGCGCAATTCGGCCAGAAAGTCGGCGGGAATTTTCACCCGCCCCTTCTCGTCCACCGTTGCCGAGTAATTGCCGCGCAGCATTCACAACCTCGCCCGCTCCGGTTCTTGCAGCCCGCTGGACTCCAGCGCCACGAAACCGAACCCTGGCGTTTCTTGCGATCAATTGGCTTTTGGCCTGGTGTTTGGCCGTTTCCACTTCCGGACACCGTTTACCACTGCCGCCCACTTCCTACCACTTTGGTCCCCGATTGTAGTTCCGTTCTCTCGCATGTCAAGGGGAATATTTCAAAGTGAGAAACAATTTTTGAATTCAGACCATCAGCGAAAAGTTGCGTGCCGTTTTGGGCCAGTCGCGCATTTGCGCAATGCCTGGTGGCGTTTACGCATCAGTGCACCACCGCTCGCGGCCCCGGCGCGATCGCGCGGAAATTGTTGCGAAACGGTCAATCCAGTCGGCAGTTCCGTCCAGAGCTCAGCAAGAGCATCCGGAACGTGGTGGATGAAAGTGGGAGAAGATGCGCGCGAAGAACGGCGTAGCGCCTAGGAGAATGCGTGCTTTGCTGCTTTGCCGGACCGTGATTCGGCCTCAAAAATTGAAGAAACAATCGGCTCGAAGCAAGGTGCGGTGATTTCCAGAAGGGTATAAGCCTGGCTCAGACTGCGGACAACGTGGAGATTGGGCCGCGTTGCTCTGCCAATCAACCGAAACATCCGCGCCAGAGCAAACAGCAGGGCGTTGGGCGCCACGATTACGCGCGGTCGCGAAACGACCGGGTCCGCTGGCGGCAGGGCCGCCAATTCACGAACTGTGTGAGGCGTGGCGCGGACCAGAGTCGCCTCGGAGAAATCGGCAATGCTGGCCCGAAATTCTTTCGCAAGCAGGGCGGCCGCTGCCGCGGCCCGGTAAAAATCTTTGATCGATTCGGAGGTGACTGTTCCGTGGAACTTGGCCAGAAAAATCTCGTTTTCGGGATCGAACTCAAAGTGAAACGCGTTGCGGCTGACGAGTTGTCCGCGGACGCGGTCGGCTAAGTCGATGCTGCAAAACCTGCGCCCTTTGTAAAGCGCTTCCACGGCCGGCAAGAGCTCTCTGGCGGCGCTGGTTTTCACAAGATATCCGGATATTCCCAGCCCTAAAGTTGCTTCGACTAAATCGGAATCGGATTCGTAGTTCATCAAAAGAATCCGGGCTTCCGGCACGAGCTGGCGAATCTGGCGAGCCGCGTCGATTCCGCTCATTTTCGGAAGGCGAGCGTCCAGCAAAATCACGCGCGGTTTCAGCTCCACGGCTTTCTGAACGGCATCCAACCCATCCGACGCCTCGCCGACGATCTGAAATTCGGGCCTATGGCTCAGCATTTCGCGGATGGACCGCCGAAAGAGCGCAAAATCATCGACGACAAGGATGGTGAACGGTTGCACGTTGTGCCTGCCGGGAACATGCCCGCTGTGTTCGTAACTCGACCTCGATAGTGAGCGAACGGTCACCAGTTTAGATCCCTTTGCGAATCGACCGCGGCGCACAGTGCCGAACCTTCAGCGCCGAGGAATACTAGCATGGACGATACTCGATTATCCGCGATCGAGGAGCATGCATGCTTCATGGTTGATCTATGCATAAACACCGCAACCATCAGGGGCCGCTTCGCAACAAAGACCACGCTCCGCGACGCGCTTCCAAAGCCTGCCATTCCTGGCTCGGGCGGCTTCACAAAAGACGCCCCGGAATGCTGCGCTGACAAATCTACCCCGAATGCCGGAACAAAATCACATCGCCGTCTTTGACGATGTACTCTTTTCCTTCCAGGCGGAACTGGCCGCGCTCGCGGGCCGCGGCAAAACTGCCGGCCGCGAGCAAATCCTCCCAGAAGACCACTTCGGCCTTAATGAAATTTTTCTCGATGTCGCTGTGGATCGCACCGGCGGCTTTTTGCGCGGTCATACCGCGTTCGATGGTCCAGGCGCGGCATTCCGGCTCTCCGCACGTTAAAAACGAAATCAACCCCAGCAGACGATAGCTGGCCTGAATCAAGCGGTCGCGCCCGGATTCTTTCAGCCCGTAGGCGCTCATCATTTCGGCAGCTTCCGCGTCGTCGAGTTCCGCAAGCTCCGCTTCAATCTTTCCGCAGAACGGAACCACGGCGGTGTGCGGACGCGACACCAGCTTTTCGAGGTGATACTTTTCGACGGCGCGATCAACGTCGGATGCTTCTTCATCGCCGAGATTCAGGACGTAGAGCATCGGTTTGCGCGTCAGGAACATGAAGCCGGTGAGCATCTTCTGCTCTTCGGGCTTGAACTCCAGCTCGCGCAGAGGAGTTTCCGCTTCCAGCGCGGCGCGGCAGCGCAGCAGCAACTGCAACTCGGTTTCGTGCAGCGGGTCTTTTTTCTTTTTTATTTCCTTTTCAACGCGCTCGATGCGCTTGGCCGTTTGCTCCAGATCGTTGAGCATCAACTCGATGTCAACGCTCTCGATATCGCGCATGGCGTCGAGCGAGCCGCCTTCGTGCGGCACCGCGGGATCTTCGAACAGCCGCACCACGTGCGCCAGGGCGTCCGCTTCGCGCAGCGGCACCAGCGACGCGGAATTTTTCTCGCGATCCTTCTGAATGCCGCCGATATCGACGTACTCGATGGTGGCGAAGGTGAGTTTCTTGGGCTTGAAAATTTCCGCCAGCTTCACCACGCGCTGGTCCGGCACGCGCGCGATGCCCACGTGCGCCTGGTTGGGCGCGCTGCGCGCGTCCACCCGAGCCCGCGTCAAAATCCTGAATAAACTGGTCTTCCCTACCTGCGGCAGTCCGATGATTCCTGTTTGCATAAGTTTTTGATACTAGCACAGCCGGCGCTCCGGCCATTGGCTCGGGAGAGCTAGGGGAGCGGTGGAGTTGTAGGCGCGGACGTTCAACGCTATGCTTTCTTCCGATCATGCCCGAAGAATCGCCATACCCATTCGATCATAAAGCCGCCATCGCGCATCTTTGCAGCGTGGATCGGAGGCTCGCGCGCCTGATCGAAAAGACTGAATTCAGCTTGAACTTGCGCAGCGCGGAAACGCCCTATGAATCGCTGCTGCGCGCCATCGTCTACCAGAGCATCGCCGGCAAAGCCGCGAAAGTGATTTTCGAACGCATCCGCGCTCTGGGCTCGAATGGCGTTTGCCCTACTCCCGAAGAAATTCTGCGTGTGAATTTTCGAACTCTGCGCAAAGCCGGACTATCAAAGGCAAAAATCGCCGCGGTCCGCGATCTGGCAACGAAAACGATCGAAGGCGTGGTGCCTACCCTCGAAGATGCGCTGAAGCTGTCCGATCAAGAGCTGGTGGAGCGGCTCGATTCCGTTCGCGGCATCGGCGCGTGGACGGTGGAAATGTTTCTGATTTTCCGGCTCGGCCGCCCGGACGTGCTGCCGATTCATGATTACGGCGTACAAAAAGGTTTCGCGCTCACCTATGGCAAGAAAGCGATTCCCAATCCGCGCGAACTCGCGGAATTCGGAGAGCGCTGGCGGCCGTACCGCACTGTCGCCAGCTGGTACATGTGGCGCGCCGTGGACCACGCTGGAAAGTCGGCGCGGAAAATCACCAAGAGCAAAGCCGCGAAGCAAAAACTTGCCCGCAGAAAAGCGAAGATCGCGATTAAGAAGCGCCCGCCGAAAAATTCGCCATAGTGACCTTTTTCCCGGCGGTTCTACCTCACAGAACGAAGCGGGTCGTCCCAGTTCAAAAGCCCTCCGAGCCTACATTTTCTCGAGAAAATGCAGCACGCGCTGCATGAGCAGCGTTGCGGCGTCTTTGTCGTAGGAGGGCAAGCTCGTATCGGCGAACAAGTGCTTGTTTCCTGGGTAGAGGAACAGCTCGGCGTTCGTAGCGGACTCGATGAGCTGGCGGGCGGCGTCAAGATCACCTTCCTTCACGAACGACTCGTCAGCATCCATGCCGTGGATTTGAACCGGGACCCCTCCAGGCCAAGCCGATCCGAATTGGGTGATGGGGACACAGGCGTGAAACAGCAGTGCTCCCTTCGCTCCCGGCCGCGTTTGAGCCAGCATCTGTGCGGGCATCACTCCGAGGGAGAACCCTGCATACACCAGCGCATGGGGCAGTCTGGACGCGGCGGCTTGCCCCCGATTGATGATGGTTTCGAATCCTAGGCTTCGAGCGTGCGCGACGCCGTTCTCAATCGTGTCGAAAGTGCGCCCTTCATAAAGGTCCGGCGTATGGACGATGTGGCCGCCTTGCCTGAGTTCTTCGGCGAAGGCCAGGAAACCCGGCGTTTGTCCCAAAGCATGATGAAACAATAAGATTTCTGCCATGTGCTCCTACTCCGATGCTGATGCGCGATCGTGGTCAGCCGCATGCTCGGTGCGAAGATCAAAAATGAAGATGGCGACGGAAAGGTCTGTCGAAGGGCGAGAGCGTCCGGGATCCCTCAGCAGTGACCTAACTGGCCGCAATCTTCGGCGGCGCACCGCTCTGGCGAACGGTCAAGTAAAGCGCCACGAATCCAATCAGCAGAATCGCGACTTCCAAATCCACTGAAACTCCATGCAGCCGGTCAAACTGCGCGCGCAGTGGATTTGTAGACGCGGTTGCTGCCACAGAGCCCATTTGCGCCCGCAGCACGTTCATCCGCGGAATCACGATTTCCTGCGAGATGAGCGTGGCCAGCAACATCAGCTCCACGCCAATGGCGGCAGGCGCCACCAATGCTTTCGGAGAGCGCCGCAATACCACCGCCGCGAGCAAATAAATCACCGCCGCGACGATCCCGAAATCGTGCAGCCCGCCAATGGTGTAGCCCACGATCGCTCCCGCTAGATCCTGACTCGGCAGCACCGCGAACGCGCCGACGGTCACCACCGCGGCGAAGTACACAATCGCGCCAATCCACGCGCCCAGCGCCAGCATCTGCAGAAAGCGCAAAAAAATTTTCATATTGTCCTATTGTACGGGCTATTGCGCGGGATTGTGCGCAAAGCGTGGTCCGCAATTGGAAGCATCTGGCGCGCGAGGCGGGAAGAGAGAGCCTTCGCTTCGGACACACTCGATGATATAGCACGCGCGGAGGCGGTGCGAAAAGCCAACCCCGTCACGACGTCGGCAGGACTACTCCGAGGCCACGTAGGTAATTCCGGTCAGCGAGCCCATATCGCTCAGCAGCGTCTTCTCATCCGAGCCGTTGAGATTCGCGCTGTAGACGTTCCCGCCCAAATCCGTAAAAAACATTCGTCCGCGCTTCAGATCGAGCGAAATGCCAATTCCGCCGTTCAGCCCTGTGGCCAGAATGTGCTGATCGTTGCGGTGTGCGGGGTCAAAAGTGCCTGCCGAGCCAAGGGGAGGGTCCATCGGCGCGCGGCTCACGGTATCCGCTCCCGGTCCGTCGCCGCCATCCGAAGTCCAGTACATGGTGCGCGTCTTCAAATCGAGCGCCAAATCCACCGGCTCGGGCATGTGATCGAACAGCACCTGAATATCCGTGCGATGGGCCGGGTCTTCGCCCTTGGGAAGGTTCATGCTCGCGCGCCGAATGCTGCCGTCATCGGACCGGCCGCCGCGCTGCGTCCAATACATTTCTCCGCGCGCTACGTCCAGCGCGATTCCCACGCAGTAATCTTTCGGATCGCCGCGCTGGCCTTCGACCCGCTGCCCGGTCTCAACCAGCGTCTCGACGTCTGACCCGTCGAGATTCGAACGCATCACCCGCATTCCTTCGCGGTCAGACCAATACAGCTTCCCGTCCTTCAAATCGATCGTCATCTGCTTGGGACGAAATGTGCCGCCGCTCGGCACCACCGTCGTCACATGGCTTCCGTTCAAATCCGCCCGCTGCAGCGACCCGGCGCCGAAGCGCACCGTCGGGCTCCAAGTCGCCATGTTCGTCCAGTAGACTTGCCCTGCCGCCACATCGACCGCAATCCCGTCCGGCATCCCCGCGGTGGCCGCTATAACCTGCACTTTCGAGCCATCCGGATTCGCGGACATCACCTGGCGGTCATGCGTGTCGAGAAAGTACAAGCGCCCGGCGCTGGCCACAGGCGCGTCTGATTCGGCGCGCTCGCGACGCGCTCTCGCCGCCGCACCCATCGCCGAGACGAGCGCAGCGGCGAGCACGCCGGCTCCCATGGCCATCAGAGCCGTGCGCCGCCAATTAAGCCAGTTCATCCGCGCCTCCGTATTCAGTGACAACGCCGCCTGACGCCATCTCAGCGTATACGCCATCAACATCGTTGGACGTAAGGCGCTGCCCTCCGGTTTAATCCCGTTAAATATTCGGCGAACGCCGCCCCAACCGCGGGTGTCATTCTGAAGCGATCCGGTAAGGGATCGCTGAAGAATCCCTCCGAAACGGGTTTAATGCCACCGTGTGGTCCGCACGCTGGGTCCTTTAGGCACACACCGCAAATGTGCCTCTAGGCAGCTTCTCGATTCATGGCAGAATCAAACAGTAGGTAGGCGGGGCGCGCAAAGCAAAAGTGATGGTGGGCGATCAAGGACTTGAACCTTGGACCTCTCCCGTGTGAGGGGAGCGCTCTAACCAACTGAGCTAATCGCCCGAATTCGAAGCGCTTGCAGCAAAGACCGGCTCGTTGGGCAACATCACCAAGCGCCCGGCCGGATCATTTTTACAGAAGGCCACACGAATTGCAAACAGCTACCAACACAATCGCCCGCTCCGCAAGCGGACCCTTTGCGGAACTGCAGCGCTCCATCGCGCAGGTCGTAAAAGGTAAAGATGACGTTATCCAGCTGGCGCTCATTGCATTGCTGGCGCGTGGCCACCTGCTCGTGGAAGACGTTCCCGGCGTGGGAAAGACCACTCTCGCGCAAGCGCTGGCGCGCTCGTTCCACTGCTCATTCCAACGTATTCAGTTCACTTCGGACCTGCTGCCCAGCGACGTGATCGGCGTCAGCGTTTACAACCCGGCTTCGCAGGAATTCGAATTTAAGCCCGGCCCGGTTTTCGCCAACATTATCGTCGCCGACGAAATCAACCGCACCACGCCGAAAACGCAATCGGCGCTGCTCGAAGCCATGAGCGAGTCGCAGATAACGGTCGATAACCACACGCATCCGCTCCCGAAGCCCTTTATGGTCCTGGCCACGCAGAATCCCATCGAGCATCACGGCACGTATCCGCTGCCCGAATCGCAGCTCGACCGTTTCCTGATGCGCATTCGCATGGGCTACCCTTCGCGCGCCAGCGAAAAGGAAATTATCCGCAACAATTCGGCCGCGTCGGCAGTCGAGCAGATCGAGCCGAGCATGGACGCCGCTGATGTGGTCGCCGCGCAGGAAACCGTCTCGCGCGTGAAATGCGACGATAGCTTGCTCGATTACGCGCTCGAAATCGTCGAGCGCACCCGCCAGAGCGAACACCTGAGCCTCGGCGTCAGCCCGCGAGGCGCCGTGATGTTGCATCGCGCCGCGCAGGCCCGCGCCTTTCTCGAAGGGCGTGATTATTGCCTGCCCGACGATTTCAAGCGCCTGATCCTCCATGTCTTCGCCCACCGCGTGGTGGTCAGCTCACGCTACTCCTCCACCGAAAAGCGCTCCGAGCAGGGCGAAGCCATCCTGCGCGAAATCATCGACTCCACTCGCGTTCCCGTCTAATCATGTGCGTACTGCCTGCGACCGGCGTTCTGCGTCGCGGCATGAGCCGCGAAATGCGCGCAGCGAAGTTGTCTTTCGCCTCTGGCGCTCCCGGGCGCCCCGTTCGATCGAGAGGCCGCATCGCATGAACTCCGTCGCCGCTCCGCAAAAGCCACCGTCGGGCTGGGCGCGCTACTTTCGCCCGCGGGAACGCTCCGCCTGGCGCAACTTCGCGGTAGCCATGCTGGTGCTCGCGGTGGCCATGGCCGTGGCGCTGGTCTCCGCGGCAGCCGCGCAACAGGGCCGTTTTGTTTTCGCCCTCATAACCACGGTGCTCGCGCTCGGGCTCGCCGGATGGGTTGCCATCACCATCGTTCCTGCGATGGCCAAACGCACCAGCCTCCGCTGGATCGCTTATCAGATCGACTATCGCCTCACGCGCGACGGCATCATCTATCTAGCCGCAGTGTTCATTCTCGTGCTGGCCGCCGTGAATACCGGCAACAACCTGCTCTTTCTGATCCTGGCCTGCTCGCTTGCGGGCATTCTAGTTTCCGGCGTACTTTCGCGCGTGGTGCTTACCGGCATCAGCCTCAAACTCGATCTGCCCGAGCATATTTTCGCCGAGCAGCCCATGCTTGCCGAACTTGAGCTGCACAACGAGAAGCTTTTCTGGCCGTCGTTTTCGCTGCGCGTCATCGGCGAAAATGCCAAAGGCGCGAAAGACAAAAGCACCGACGCCCACATCCTGACCCGCCCGGTCTTCTTCCCGTATCTTGCGCGCCGCAGCTCCGCTCGCCAGAAGGTCGAGCTGCGCTTCGCCCGCCGCGGCGTATATCGCCAGGACGCGTTCGGGATTCGCACTCGTTTCCCTTTCGGCTTTTTCGAAAAAACCCGCCGCGTTAATTCCGATATTTCCATCACCGTCTACCCGCGCGTCGAACCAACCGATCAGTTCTACGAAATTCTCCCGCTGCTCAGCGGGGAGATCGCCAGCAGCTTTCGCGGACGCGGCCACGAACTGCACTCCCTACGCAACTATTTGGCTACGGACAGCGCCCGCTTCGTGGACTGGAAAGTTTCCGCGAAATCCGGCCGGCTCATGGTCCGCGAATTCGCCCGCGAGGACGAGCGCCGCCTGATGCTCGTGCTCGACCCGTTCATCGGCCCGGCCCGCGCCGCCACCGGCTCGCCATCCTCCGCCAATTACGGCGAACAATTTGAACGCGCTGTCTCGCTCGCCGCCTGCATCGCCTGGCACTTTTACGAACTGCACGCCGTCCTCCAGTTTCGCACCCACACTTTCGCGACGCCCCTCGCGCCCGCCGGAGAAATCATCTACGACGCGCTGCGAGAACTCGCCGTCATTCAGCCGATTCCCGACCCGGAGCCTCGCGCCCGTTCACTGTCTCCGAAACCGGATCGAGTTGCGGAGCCGGCCGGCTCCGCATTCCTAGACACTCTCGCTGCCGAGAAGGAAATCTTCAAAATCATCCTAACCGCCCGCCCTCAGCGCACCATCCCCACCTCGCTGTGGTCCTCCTCCTACTTCCTCTTCATCGACCAGCTGTAGCATCCTCGCCCCCACATATCGCTTGGCAGACGGAGTCCTATAACTGGCCTCCCGACCAGTAGTCTCCTCGCGGTGTTGGTGATAGCCTAACCAGCCATGAACGATCTGGCCGCAAAACCGGGCGCGCTGAAAGTTCTCCGAATCCTGCGGCCCCGCGTCCGCACCTTACCCGGAACAGTCAATCGAGTAGAATCGTGCGTAACTCCTAGGAAACACACGACGGCACATCGATCTACCCGGAACGTCCCGGCGCACAGACCGTGCCTGTCGAGCATTCCCCATTTGTTCGCTTCAAAGACCTCTGGCGGCTCGGGAATTCCCCTCTAGCCCATGTCATCCACAATCTTTCCTCCATCCAGCGGCGTGTCTTCGGCTCCGCTTCCCGGGGCGGGGCTCACTTCGAATCAAGCCGCCGAACGCCTCGCGCAATTCGGGCCAAACGACCCCACGCCCGTTCGCCGCGGCGCGCTGGCCATCGAGATCTTGCTGCTGTTTCTGAATCCTCTGGTGGCCATTCTGCTGGTCGCCGCGTTGATCTCTGGAATTCTGGGAGATCGCGTGGATGCCGCGATCATCGTCCTGATCGTGGCGCTCAGCATCACCATCGATTTCACGCAGACGTTTCGCTCCCGGCGCGCGATCGAACGTCTGCGCGAACACGTCAGTTTGACGGCCACGGTGCTGCGCGACGGCACCTGGCAGGAAATCAAGCGCCATGAAGTGGTACCGGAGGATATCGTTCGCTTGTGCGCCGGCGACCTCGTCCCCGCCGATGCACAGCTTCTCGAAGCGCGCGACCTCTACGTGCAGCAGGCCGCTCTGACAGGCGAATCCATGCCCGCGGAAAAGAACGCCCGGCCGGGTGACAAATCCATCGAAGGCACCCCCGACGCACCCGACCGCGTGTTCCTTGGCACTTCGGTCATCAGCGGCACGGCCATCGCGAAAATCCTGACCACCGGGCCGCGTACGCAGTTTGGAGCGATTGCGCAGCGCCTGGCCGAACGCCCGGAGGAGACTGAGTTCGAGCGTGGCCTGCGGCACTTCGGGATGTTGATCACCCGCACCGTGTTTTTCCTGGTGCTGTTCATTTTGGTGGTGCGCCTGGCGATGCACAAGGACGCCTTCGAGTCATTCCTATTCGCCGTCGCTCTGGCCGTCGGGCTCACTCCCGAGTTTTTGCCCATGATCACGTCCGTAACGCTGGCGCGCGGAGCGGTGCGCATGGCCCGCGAACAAGTGATCGTTAAGCACCTGCCGGCCATTCAGAATTTCGGCAGTATCGACGTGCTGTGCTCGGACAAAACCGGCACCCTCACCACCGGGGTGATGAGCCTGCAAGGCTCGTTCGATCCTTTCGCGCAGCCCTCCGACCGCACCCTCGCGCTCGCCTACCTGAACAGCAAATTCGAATCCGGAATTCGCAGCCCGCTCGACGAAGCGCTGCTGCGCACGCCGCAACCGGAAAGCGATTACTGCAAACGCGATGAAATTCCTTTCGACTTTAATCGCCGCCGCCTTTCCGTGGTGCTGGCCCATAAAGACCATCCGGATGGCGAGCAACTACTGATCGCCAAAGGAGCCCCGGAGGGCATTCTCGCGATTTGCACGTGTTACGAAATGGGCGGAGCGGTCTCCGCCCTCACGCCCGAACAGTTGGCGCGCATCCGCGACGCGTATGAGGGTTTCTTTGCGCAAGGTTTTCGCGTGCTGGCGGTTGGATATCGCGCGCTGCGGAAGCACCACGAATTTTCGCTGGCGGACGAAACATCTCTCACTCTCGCGGGATTCCTAGCCTTTTCCGACCCGCCCACCGCGGATGCGGCAGAATCGCTGGCGGCCATGCAGCGCGATGGCGTGCAGGTGAAGATCATCACCGGCGATCACGAGCTGGTGGCGCGGCACGTCTGCACGCAAGTTGGGATCGAGAATCCGGCAATCGTGCTCGGTGACGAACTCGAAGCCATGACCGATCCGGCTCTCGGACACAGGGCTGAGCAAGCGACGGTGTTTGCGCGCGTGTCACCCATGCAGAAGCTGCGCATTATTTCAGCTCTGCGGCGGCGCGGCCACGTGGTTGGCTACATGGGCGACGGCATCAACGACGCGCCATCGCTGCACGCCGCCGATGTGGGAATTTCCGTGTCATCCGCCGTGGACGTGGCCCGCGACGCGGCCGACATCATCCTGCTCCGGCCGGGCTTGAGCATACTCCACCGCGGGATTATCGAAGGACGCCGCGCTTCTGGAAACGTGCTGAAGTACCTGTTGATGGGAACCAGCTCGAATTTTGGAAATGTGTTCAGCATGGCCGCGGCGTCGGTCTTTCTCCCGTTCTTGCCCATGCTCTCCACGCAGATCCTGCTGAATAACTTCTTGTACTCCGCGGCGCAGATCACTATTCCCTCGGATAACGTGGACGAGTCCTATCTGCGCAGCCCGCAGCGCTGGGACATGCGCCTGATCCGCAATTTCATGATTTTCATTGGACCAATCAGCTCGATTTTCGATTTTTTGACGTTCTACATCATGCTCGACTACTTTCATGCCGGCGAAGCTTTCTTCCACACCGCCTGGTTTGTGGAATCGCTGGCCACCCAAACTCTGGTGATTTTCGTGATCCGGACGATGGGCAACCCCCTGCGCAGCCGGCCCAGCGGGCCGCTCGCGTTCACCACTGTCGCCGTCGTTGCCGTCGGCGTGCTGCTGCCCTTTTCTCCGCTCGCTGGAGTTCTTGGATTTACGTCGCTGCCCGTGACGTTTTTCGCGTTCCTTGTTGCGGCGACGGGTATCTACCTTTTGCTCGTCGAAATTGCCAAACGGAAATTGTTCAGCGAGGCTGCGCTGTGACCCGCTGCTCCGCCACAAGGCTTTACAATTCGCGCGCGGAATGACAAGCTTGCGCACAACTTCCATGGCTGCGGGAAATGACATGAAGCTCTTTACGCCGCGCGAAGCGGCGCAAGTGATGGGGATCAGCTACCCCACGCTGAAACAATGGATTTACAAGGGCAAGATCCACACAGTAAAGACCGCCGGCGGCCATCACCGCATTCCCGAAAAGGAAGTGGACCGCTTTCTCTATCGCGCTTCCGAGCAGGGCGAGGTAAGCGATCGCCGGCAGAATTTTCGCCGCATCAGCGGGCGCAATCAGCTTGTGGGCCGGGTTACGGATATCCAAGTCAGCGGCTTGATGGCGCAAGTGACGCTTTCGATTGGCGGGCAGCGGATTACGTCCATCATCACGGCGGACGCCGTGCGCGAAATGCGGCTAAAGGTGGGCGAGACGGCTGCGGCGCTGGTGAAGTCGACCGAGGTGATGATCGTCAGGCCTTGATTCGCAACTGGCAAAAGATCACGCCCGTGCGATTTACCTGCATTGCGGTCTGCCGAATCACGCGTTTCCCTCAAGAGGGCGGGCGGGCAGGAGCGCCGCGCGGCGCTCCGTATTTGCGCAGCAAGCGAAATGGACGCAGCGCCGCATAGAGGGGCGCCAGCGGACGCGGCAGACGAATCGTGTGCCAGTCTTCCGCGGCGGGCGCGGTGGCGAGGCGCAGCGCGTAACGGAGTCCGGCAAGCGCCCCAGGAACCATCGAACGGCGATAAAGGAACGTAGCCCGCGAGCCAAGCAGCGGCGCGGAACGGCCAAGCAGGCGACGCTCGATTTGCCACGCCACCGATTCCGCCACGCGATCGGAAGCGATGCGCGCGCGAATCGAATCGGGTAATTCGACACCGAATAACCGCACCGCGAGCGCCAGCCCCAAATGCAGCATGCGCCGCGCGCGAAGTGAATCGGCGAAACTGTAAACGCGATCCCAATCGATCTGCGGATTCGCGGCGATTAATTGGCAGATGTCGGCTACCCACAGCAAGCGCTCCCAAAAATCCTTCGAACCGTGCACGCAGAGAAATACGAGCGTGTCCTCGGCGCTGAAGGTACGAATCTGATGGCCGCTGATGGAAATGTGCGCAGCACGCCCGGACAGGTCGTCGAGATTGGGCGGGACGGGAAAATGCCTGAGGGTAAATTCCGTGTGAAGCTCGACCGTGAGACGGCGCTCGGCGTCGCGATAATCGTATTCGCCGGGAATCAGCGGCGACGGCGCATCCGGAGTGAATATAGGCGGGAATTGCGGCGCGAACCCGAGAGCGGCGAGCGCCCGATTCGCGGCCGCCATGTGGCTCTGCCGAAGAACAAGATCGATGTCGGCAAATTCGCGCAGAGCGATGTCTCCATACGCCTGCACCGCCAGCACCGGGCCTTTGTATGGAAACGCTTCGATCCCCGCAGCCGCCAACGCCTCCAATATACGGATCAACTCGGCCGACAGCACCAGACTGCGTACCGAACGTACGCGGGCCATATTCTTCAGGCGCGTGAGCTGCGCGGGCGGTACAGCATCGGGAGCGACGGCGCATAATTGCCGGCTGACAAGCGGCGCGACCGAATTTTCCGCGGCTTGCGCGAGGAGGAATTCCCAGTCGAGAGGAAATGCCAGAAGCCGCCGAATTTCGTCTGCTACGGGCGCGTCAATGCGCGTACGTGCACAGCAAATCAAAAGCTGCTTTTCAGGGCACGCGCCGTCGTTCGAGGAAGTCATGAAATGCCGCAGTGCGACCGGCGGAGAGAATCTTACGCTACTTGCGCCCGTTTCGCAGGGCATTGGCGGCGGAAGTTATTACCTACGGCACTCCTAGCAATAGGAGCACCGCCAGAGTTAAGGGCAACGCACGCCAGACCTACGCGGCCATGTGATGGTTCCAGGCTCCGTGCATGTCAATTTTCTTGCCGATACGCAGTAGACTGGAGCGAAATCCATTCGGATCCACTCCCGCTGACGAGCAGACGCGGTCGAAGTCCTGCTTATCCTCGAACAAGAATTTCTGAGCTTCGCGGCGCTCGCGCAACGTTCCGTCGCGCCATTCTTCCACGGCGGCGACGAGCACGGCGGTCCAAAGGCGCCGCTCGGCGATGCAATCCTCTGTGGGGCTTCCTTCGATGCTGGTGGCCCTGTTATCTAACATGTGCTTTCCTCCCCTTGCGGCGGCGCAATTCGCTGCGCCTTTTTCTTATCGCGAACGCAGGTGCAGATTGCACGCGGAAAGCCAAGCCGGGCGCGATTGGTTCATAGAAAGAAAAGCAGCCTAGGCACTTTGAACCGCAAGGATTTACGTGGCTAGAGAGGTTTAAAGCCAATCGCGATCATCGCCACGCGCGAGGCGTGGAAAAGATCCAAGTAGGCGCACATGTTTCTATTTGGATCAGCGCGCGTTGAAAGGAGCCGACGCGCTCGGGCCCGCGAGCAGTCTACTGAACCGTTTCAGCGGTGAGGATTTCGCGCAGCTTGGTGGCTAGCGAGGCCATGTTGAAAGGCTTTTGCAGTAAAACGGCGTCGCTTTCCAAGATGCCGTGATGTACTACGGCCTGATCGGTGTAACCGGACATATAGAGTATCTTGATGCCCGGGCGCGAGCGGGAAATGCGCTCGGCGAGTTCGCGACCGCTGATGCCGGGCATCACAACGTCTGTGAGAACCAAGTCGATTGGCCCGACGTGCATGGCGGATAGTTCGAGAGCCGTATGACCGTCCTCCGCCTCGAGTACGGTGTAGCCGCTCATTTCCAAATACTGCCGCGCCAGTTCGCGGACTCCTTTTTCGTCTTCCACGAGCAGCACAACTTCAGAGCCGCGCGGCAAATCCGCAGAACCGGGGCGGCGGTCAAAACGCTCGCCGTCCACTTCCTCTTCAATCCTGGGCAGGTAAATCTTGAAGGTCGTGCCGCGGCCCGGCTCGCTGTAGACCCAGATGTATCCGCCGCTCTGCTTTACGATTCCGTAGACGGTGGCAAGGCCAAGGCCGGTTCCCTTCCCTTTTTCTTTGGTGGTGAAGAAAGGCTCGAAGATGTGGGACTGGGTGGTTGCGTCCATGCCGGAACCGTTGTCCGTGACGGCGAGCATCACGTATTTACCCGCGGACAACACCGTTGGGGGCTGGGCGGATGTTTCGCCGAGCTCCACGTTGGCCGTTTCGATCATCAAGCGGCCGCCGCGAGGCATGGCGTCTCGGGCGTTGACGGCCAAATTCATGATGACCTGTTCGATCTGGCTGCGATCGGCTTTCACGAGCCAAAGATCAGGGACCGTGGAGGTCCGCAGCTCGATGTCTTCACCGATCAAGCGCCGCAGAATTTTCTCCATATCGCCCGCTACGCTATGGATATTCAGGACTTTCGGCGCCAACATCTGTTTGCGGCTGAACGCCAGCAACTGCTGTGTGAGAGAGGTGGCGCGCCGCGCGGCCGTCTGGATTTGCTCGGCGCTGCGCCGCAGCGTGTCTCCGGAGGGAAGGCGGTCGGACATGAGGTCGGCGTAGCCCTGAATGACCATTAAAAGATTATTGAAATCGTGGGCGATGCCGCCGGCGAGGCGGCCCACGGCTTCCATCTTTTGCGATTGGCGGAATTGCTCCTCCAGGCGCTTGCGATCGGTGACATCGAGCGCCATACAGATCGCTCCATGAATGTCTCCCAGCGCGTCGCGAAGCGGCTCCGCGTGGCAGGCATACGAGCCGTCTTTCCAATCGAGCTGAAAAGTGACCGGCTCGCCCGACACGGCGCGGCGATGGGCGGCGATTGGCAAGAACGCCTGATCGGTAGTTTCGAAATAAGCCGACAGCAATTTCCCGACGATTTCATCCGGCTTCAGCCCAAGCCGCGCCAGCCCCGCGCCCAGCGCCGAGGTGAATCGGAGGTTGGTATCCACGGTCCAAACGACAGCGGGGAGCTGCTCGATCAGCACCCGCAAGCGAGCTTCGCTTTCACGGACGCGTGCTTCGGCGCGTTTACGGTCGATGGCAAAAGCGATCTGCCCGCCCACCGACGACAGGAATTCAAGGTCCTGCTGAGTGTAGGCGTTCTCGCGCTCGTAGCTTTGGACCACTAACACACCAATCGTTTCGGAAGGCGTGCGCAGCGGCACGCCAAGCCAGGAACGCGAAGGCGTGCCCTCGAGCTTCACTTCACCGAGCGCCTGCAGTTCGCTGAGTTTCTCGGGCGGGATCAACCGGGGCTCGCGGGTGCGAAACACGTACGCGGCGCAACCGCGGCCAAGCTGCTGCGGCGCCGGAGGCCGGTCGAATTTGTCGCGAAACAGCGGGAAGCTGAACACTCCGGAGGCCGAATCATGTAGGGCAACGAAACAGTTCTCCGCATCCAGCGCTTTGCTGATCGCGCTATGGATTTCGAACAGCAAGTCGTCCAAATTTTCACTGGCTCCCACGGCGTGAATGATTTGGGTGCTGACCTGCCGGCGGAGCTCGGCGACTTTCCGCTCGGTAATGTCCTCGGCGGTTCCGTCGTGGCTGACGATTTTCCCGTTGGCGTCGCGCAGAGCGCGGACGTTCATGGAGATCCAGATAATAGTGCCGTCTTTCCGAGGCATCTGACACTCGAAGCCGTTCAGCTCGCCATCTTCTTCGAGCCGCCGTTTGACCTCTTCGCGGATCGAGGGATCGACGTAGAGCTGTTTACCGATATCGTGAATTTCCGCGATCATTTCGGCGGGCGAGGAATATCCGGCGATGCGAGCCATGGCAGGATTCACGGTGAGAAACTTTCCGGCAGGCGTGGATTCGAAAAAGCCTTCGATGGCGTTTTCAAAAATCCTGCGATAGCGCTCTTCGGCGCGATGCTGCGCGGATTCGGCGCGGCTTCGTTCGGTGATGTCCTCGTAGATGCCGAAGCAACCCTGCTGCTCACCCTTAACGACCAGCGGAACACCGGTAATACGAACATCGATGAGGGAGCCGTCGCTGCGGCGTCTGCGCGCCACGGCATGAACGCTCCCGTCACGGGTTATTTCCTGGATGAGCCCAATAGTTTCGCTTTCGCAGCCGGGAGTGGCCACCAGAGATTCGAGCGCGCGCCCGCGAATTTCGGTGAGGCGATAACCGAATAGGCGCTCGAACGCAGGATTGCACATTTGCACCCGGCGCTCCATGTCGATGGCCACGATCGCCGAAGGGTTATTCTCGGTCAACGCGTGAAGATAGGCGGTGTGTTCGTCGACCGTCCGTTCCGCGGAAACGCGGGCGGTCACGTCCTGCACCACAACCAAAGCAGCATCCTTCCCTGCAAAAGAGATTCCCTGGCTGGTGATCTCCGCGTCGAAGACCTCGCCATTCTTCCTGCGGTGTCGCCACTGCCCGTGAGATTCGACTGGTCTGTCATGCTTGGCGAGGCGCTGCAACAGGCGAGGGACTTCCTCCACTGGGCGGATGTCTGTGATGCGCATCCTGAGAAACTCGTCGCGGGAATAGCCGTAGGCAGCAATAGCTGCAGCATTTACTTCCAGAAAAGCGAGAGTCCTCTTGTCAAAGACATACATCGGGTAGGGATTGCTGAAAAAGAGCAGCTCGAAGCTGGAGTCGCTAATCAGTGGGTTTTTAATCCGCGGCGCGGCTTTGCCGTTCACAAGGCGCTTCGGCACTGCTGATTGGGCGCGTTTCGTCACGCCCGGGGCAAGCTTACCTTTTCGGTTTCGCGGAGTTTTTCGACGTGGCATTAGTCCAAAGTCAACAATGGCAAGAAATTAGGCCCCGTGCACACCACACGGCCCGCGTCAGTATCTTTAGCGAGCAGCGTGCTGCCGCACAATGGTACGTCCGTACCAAGATTTCCCAGGGGCAACTTTGCGCGAAGGGCTTGCACCAGCGGTTTCGTCCGGTAAGATAGGGACGGGAGCGCCGTCGGGCTTTCCTCAAATTATGTCCAAGGTCGAACATGCGCCGGGCGATGTTTCTAAGCTCCAGGATAGCTTTGCGAGTGAGGTCGAGGCAGTAGCGCGCACGCAGTCCGGCGATCCCTTCCACGTCCTGGGCCCACACTGGGTAAAACCCGGCGGCAAGTCTGCGGCGCTTGCGATTCGTGCATTTCGCCGGGGGGCCATCGAAGCCAAAGTCATTTGGATCGCGAACGGTGCAGAACACCCGGCAGATCAAATACATCCCGACGGTGCTTTTGAAGCGATATTAGCGGCGGACGCCACGGGTCTGGAGCGCGGCGGCTTGGTGCCGCCAGGTTCTTATCGTTGGCGATTCCGTTTCGCGGATGGCAGAGAAGTTGAAGCTTACGACCCGTACGCGTTTCCTCCGGTCCTAACCGACTATGACCTTCACCTTTCCGGCGAAGGCACCGACCTGCTGAAATACGAAAAGCTTGGCGCGCATCTGCGCGAAGTGTCAGGCGTGCAGGGAGTGCACTTTGGCGTGTGGGCGCCGAATGCGTCCAGCGCCAGCGTGATCGGCGACTTCAACGCCTGGGATGGCAGCGCCCACCAAATGCGCAGCCGCGGCGACAGCGGCGTTTGGGAAATTTTCATCCCCGAATTAAAGCAAGGCACCGTTTACAAGTTCCAGATTCAGTCGCGATTCGGGCACCATTTGGCGGAGAAGGCCGATCCCTACGGTTTTGCCGCGGAGCTGCGCCCCAAAAGTGCGTCGGTGGTCTGGGACATTCAGCACTACCAATGGAATGATGCCGCGTGGCTCGCCGCCCGCGCCGCGCGAGACTGGCTACACGCTCCGTTCACAATCTATGAGGTTCATGCGGGTTCCTGGAAGCGTAAGGAAGAGGACGGCTATCGCTGGCTGACCTATCGCGAACTAGCCGACGAGCTGATCCCCTACGCGAAAAAAATGGGGTTCACGCATATCGAGTTCATGCCTATCATGGAACATCCGCTGGATGCTTCATGGGGCTACCAGACGCTCGGGTATTTCGCGGTGACCAGCCGCTTCGGCACTCCGGACGATTTCAAATATTTTGTCGACCGCGCCCATCAGGAGGGACTCGGCGTTCTGCTTGACTGGACGCCCGCGCACTTCCCGCGCGACGGGCACGGCTTGGCGTTTTTTGACGGCACGCATCTTTACGAGCATGAAGACCCGCGGCTGGGCGCACATCCCGACTGGGGCACCCTGGTTTTCAACTATGGCCGCAATGAAGTTCGCAATTTCCTGATGGCCAATGCGCTTTTCTGGATCGAGCAGTATCACATTGATGGCCTGCGCGTGGATGCCGTCGCATCCATGCTCTATCTTGATTATTCGCGGCGCGCCGGCGAGTGGATTCCGAACGTTTACGGCGGGCGCGAAAATCTGGAAGCAATCGCATTCCTGAAGCGTCTCAACGAAGTGCTGCACGAGCGCAATCCCGGCGCGCTGATGATCGCCGAAGAATCGACTTCATGGCCGGCGGTATCGCGGCCGACGTACGTGGGCGGGCTGGGTTTCGACCTCAAGTGGAACATGGGCTGGATGAACGACACGCTTCGCTATTTCGCGCTCGATCCCATTCATAGACAGTTTCATCACAGCGATCTGACGTTCTCGATGCTCTACGCCTTCCACGAGAATTTCGTGCTGCCTTTCTCGCACGATGAAGTGGTGCACGGCAAACGCGCGCTTCTTGAGAAAATGCCGGGCGACGACTGGCAGAAGTTCGCGAACCTGCGGCTGCTGCTGGCCTACATGTACGGGCATCCGGGCAAGAAGCTGCTGTTCATGGGCAGCGAACTGGCGCAGCGGAGCGAGTTCTGGCACGAAGCGCAGGTGGAATGGGCTCTCGAAAATTCGCCGCCGCACCATGGAATCCAGCGGCTGGTCGCGTACCTCAATCAGCTGCACGCGCAGGAACCGGCGCTGCACGAAATCGATTTCGAGTGGTCAGGATTCGAGTGGGTCGAAGTGAATGACGCAGCCGCCAGCGTGCTCTCGTTCCTGCGCCGCGCCAAGGATCGCGACGATTTCATTCTTGCGATCGCCAACTTTACGCCCGTCGTGCGCGAGTACACGGTGGGCGTGCCGCGCGCCGGTTATTATCGCGAAATTTTAAACACCGATTCGAACTTCTACGGTGGGACGGACATCGGCAATTCCGGGGGCGTTATGGCCGAGCCGGTCCCGTGGAATGACCGGCCGTATTCAATTAAGTTGAAGCTGCCGCCGCTGGCGGTGTTGTACTTCAAGCCGCAGCGCTGATCGATCACCTCACGAAACCGCGCGAAAAAAAAGAGGGACGATCTTTCGGTCGTCCCTCCCGCAAATCTCCGCGATGTTTCGCTACGCCGCGGTGAGCTCCAGTTCCTTCGGCTCTTCCAGCGACGCTGCGGGCCAACTCTTCAGTTCGGGCATGCAGTGCTTTACGAAGCATTTCACGTTGCGCTCCGCTTCTTCGTACGGCATGCCGCCAAAATGGAAATTCGGCATGACGCCTTGCATGTCGATCAGATCCTTCATGGCGGAGAATTTTTCCAGCACCTGCTGGGGTGTTCCCCAAGGCATCAGCTGGATGTAATCCTCCACGGCTTTGTCCGCGCCGATCGAGTTCATATACTTGCTCAGGTCGGCGTAGCGTTCGTAGCCCTTGGTGGTGTCGAAGTGCTTGCCCATGATTTCGTAGTGATCGAGAGCCGCGCGGTAGTTCGCCGAAAGATATCGCCGCGCGAGTTCTTCGGCGCGGTCGGCGCTTTCGTCCACAAAACAGAAGCCGGAGCAGAACGGCTTGGGCGGCTCGGTTCCGGGATGGTGCTCCTGCCAGCATTTGTTGTAGAGCTCGAAATCGGCGGTCACCTGTTTCCAGGCCTTCTGCAAGATCACCAGCATGCCGAGCCCCAACTTCGCGACCACCGGTACGGAATCCGCCGATGCCGCTGCCGCGAACGAACGCCCCTTGAATGATTTGAACGGACGCGGACGGATTTCGCGGCGCGGCTGCTTCACAGTAGCGCCGCCCTCCATGAACCCCGTTTCGAGGGCGTTCAAAACCAGCTCCGTGAATTCGTCGAAGCGGCGCCGCCCTTCATTTTGATCGATGCGCAGGCCTTCGAATTCACGACGAGCCAAGCCGCGGCCCACGCCGAGGATGTAGCGCCCGCCTGACAGGTGATCGAGCAGAACGATCTGCTCGGCCAAGCGCATGGGATCGTGCCACGGCACCACGATCACCATGGAGCCAAGCTTCACACGCTTGGTGCGGCCCGCGACATACGACATCAGCTGTAGCACATCCGGGCTGATCGAATAATTGTCAAAGTGATGCTCGGTGGCCCAGACCGAATCCATTCCCAACTCTTCGGCCATCACGCACAGGCCCACTTCCCGCTTCATGAAAAGCGCATCGGGATAATCGCTTAAGTGCTGAAAGCCGCTTCCGTATCCAACGTGCATAGAGCCCACCTCCTATGTCAGTCCGTCCAGATCGACTGTGTCGGTCTGTCCATCCACCCAAGGCCGGCATCAGCTTCGCCGAAATAGCGCCATCTATCGGCGCACTATACCAAAATTGAACATCGGGAGAGCCACTTTCGTCAATGGCGGGGTAACCGGCGGAAACAGCACACAAAACCTGCGGCTACGGTCGCACCCGGCGGCCGAATCTGGCGTCGAGCACGCCAGCAGCGGGGAGCCATGGAGTGCGGGAATTGGTTTAGCTCGCGCGCGCCTTCCAGGGCACCATGCGGTTCAACAGCCGGTCTCGCACGATGAGCGTGTGAAACAAAACTGCTCCGAAATGGGCGATGATCGCGAGGAACAAGAGATAGGCGAGGACCGTGTGCGCCTCCCGCAAGACCGCGTACAACATTACGCTGCGGGGAAGAATGGGAAAAAGATGGAAGCCTCCCCACATGACGATCGGATAACGCGCCGCGGATAACATCCCCCAACCGACCAGCGGCTGCACGAACAGCAGCGTGTACATCGATAACTCCGATAAGTGCGCAACATGACGCTCCTGAGCGGACATCGTAGGGGGAAAAGGAGGCAGTGTGCTGAATTGGCGGTTCACAAACCGGATCACCACCAGGATCAGGATCAGAATCCCAATCGGGCGATGGATTGAGACCAGCAAATGATAGCTGCCGAGTGACGCGACCATGGCGACGCCAATGAAAAGCATGGCCAGCACTAGCGCGGCCATCAACCAGTGAAAAAACCGCATGGAAGCCGTGAATTGCTGTCTGACGAAACTCATCTTGGCGCTCACTTTTGCACGTCCGCTGGCGTGATCGCGCTCGGCAGTTTTTTCTCGCCCGCCCGCCTGGTAAACGACTGTGAATAAACCGCCGACCGGGCGCTCAGTAACGGATCGTCGGACGGCGCGATGCCATCCGGCAAAACCAGCGGATCGAAATTGATATCGCGAGCCGGGCTGGTTTCCTCGCTTTCAACGGAATCGAGAGTCAAAGTTCCGACGTCCACCTGCTCGCGCCCTGCCGGCCACATGATGCTGGCATCGTCGGTCGGGTCACCCGGCTGGCCGACCGTGACGATCAAATGCCATTGCAACGGATGTTGGTGAATGCTGGCGATCAATCCGTCGAAAAGATAATTCGGGTCGCCTTGCGGTGCGGCACTCGCTGGCACATATGGCTGTACCGGCATCAGCTCCCAGCGCACGAAAGTTGATTTGCCTGCGGCATCGATGAAGCGAAAGGCGTTGAGGCCGTAGAAAGCACTGTTGTCGAAACCAGAGGCCGGCGGGTGACTTTGGATGATTTTTATCGCCTGCACAAATTCGGGATGGCTGGCCGCAAACGCAGCCAATTTTTGCGGATCGGGTTTGTGGGTGTTCGGGTCGGGCTGCGATGCAAGCAGGTTTTCGTAAAAGTCTTGAGGCGTGTGGAACGGAAACACCGGGAAGTCGATCATCGCGGTCCGCCATTTCTCGCCATCGGGCAGTGAGAACTGAAGGCCAAGCCCACGAACCTGATCAGCAGAGTCGCTGACGTAGGGATCTCCGCCGCCGAGGGAAAAGCGACCGATCACCCGCACGCGTCCGGCTCGAAAGACAACCGCTTTGGAAAGGCGCTCTCCCTGGCCGTTGCTAACGAAAAACCCCGTTACGCAGACGCCTTTGGCATGATTCCGGCGGAAACCGGAGTGGAAACCGTAGACCTTCTGAAAACCGTCAACGAATCTCGATGGCGTTAATTTGTGCGGACTGAACCACGCGCCGAAATACAGAAAAATTCCCACGACACACAGAAGAACAACACCAATAATTCCCAGTCGCGTAAGTTTGCTGCTTGCGGACAGAGGGGATTGCCGCGGCAGATGCTGTTCCGTGGGCGGGGTCGAATCGCTTGCCATCTTCCCCTCCAGTACCACCTTCACTTGGGCGCTTTCAGCTGGGCATAAGATACATTCGGAAGCCTTCGGGAAGCAACTTTCCGCGAGGGTACTTGGCGCGAAACGATTGGATTGCCGGTGCGGCAAAACTCGACACGCGGTGTACAATCCCCGTGCCTAGCGCCTAAAATTGAATATAACGAACCCATAGTGTCGAACCCCCGCACACATTTCGTCGCAGTCATTGGCGGAGCGATTTCCGGCTCGGTCGCCGCGGAGATTTTGGCTGACCGTGGCATTCGAGTGGCCGTGTTCGAGCAGAACGCGCGGCCCTACGGAAAAATCGAAGACGGCCTGCCGCGCTGGCACGTGGAGCAGCGCAAGCAGGAATACGCACGCATTGACGCGCGTCTGCGCAGGCCCGGCGTCTATTTCATCCCGTGCACCAAGCTCGGCCGTGATGTCGACTTTGACGACCTGAGCAAGAATTGGGGCTTCTCTGCCGTAATTTTGGCGAACGGCGCGTGGCGCGACCGCGATCTCGGTGTTCCCGGCGCGAACCAGTTCGTAGGCAAAGGGCTGCTGTACCAAAATCCGTTCATCTACTGGTACAACCACAAGAACGAACGGAATTATTCGGGGCCGCGTTACGATACTCACGACGGGGCAATTGTCGTCGGCGGCGGATTGGCGTCGCTCGACGTGGTGAAAGTTTTGCAGCTCGAAAATTACGAGCGCGCCCTGAAAGCCCGCGGCGTCGATGCCACCATTCTGGAGCTGGAAAAGGGCATTCCGGCATTTTGTAAGGAGCATGGCGTGCGTGCCGAAGAACTGGGCGTGAAAGGCTGCCTGTTGATTTACCGCCGGCGCGAACAGGATATGCCGCTGGCGCAGGCTCCCGAAAACGCCACGCCGGAGCAGATCGCCAAGACAGAAGAAGTGCGCCGCAAAGTGCTGCGGCTGGCGCGAGACAAATATCTGTTTCGTTTTCAGGACCGGCGATTGACCACCGGCCTGATCGTCGAAGATGGAAGGCTGGTCGGCTTGAAGGTTGCGGAGTCGAAGATCGACGGGCGGCGCGCCGAGCCCGTGCCGGGAACGGAGCAGGAACTTCGCGCTCCGCTGGTGATTTCGTCGATCGGCTCCGTACCCGAAATTTTGCCGGGAATCTCGATGAAGGGCGAATATTACGCGTTCGCCGACGAACCGACACCGCGGCACCGCGAACATCGCCATGTCTTTGGAGTCGGCAATGTAGTGACCGGCCAGGGAAACATTCGGGTTTCGCTGGTGCACAGCCAGGGCGTCACCAAGCGGATCGTCGACGAGTACGCGCGAGTGGGAACGGACAGCGAGAATCTCTCCTCGATCAGCGATGCGGCCGAACAGCGCGCGGCAGAGAGAGCCGAAACGATGGTCCAGCGGGTCGAGGCTTGGCCGCCGCTGTCATGCGAGCAAGTGGCCAAACTTGAAGAGCGAATTCGCGCGCTTCAGCAGCGCGTGGGCTACAGCGGCGATTACGACGCGTGGATCGCCAAAGTTACTCCTTCCGACTTGCAGTAAGAGCGCCGCCTCGCCATATTCCGACCTTCGCCGCGGAAGTGAACTTACTCGATGCTTCGATAGGTGATCAGGCGAACGGAGTTGCGTTCGACGGCGCGGCGAGATTCTGGCGCGAGCAGCGCTTCCAGTTCGAGCTGGCGCTGCTCTTGCAAACGTGAGCCGGTGCTCGCCAAATCTGCGTCGCACACGCCGGGATGCAGCATGATTTCCGTGCGTCCCTCGGGAAGGTTGTCGATGAGCTGGCATAGCGCGGCCGTGCTTAGCCGGCCGGTCATGGCCAGTCCGAGAAAATGATCGGGCGAGCGCAGTCCGTACTTTCGCGCGAGAGATTCGAACCAAGGCGCCGCGGCGCGAACAGCAGCAGCCGACGCCAACCTGCCCCAAGAACGTTCGCCGCCCCGTTGTGTTTCCCACGAATCCACGAGATCTTCGGCCGGTTGGCGGACGCGCGTGAGGCCCAACTCGTTCAGCACTTTACCCAGCGCGTTCATCACCAGGGGATGAACGTGGGTGTGCTTGTGAGTGTCGACGTGAGTTGGTTCGATTCCCGCGCCGCGAATTTTCCCGATTTGGGCGCGGAGTTCGGTTTCGATGTCGCCCGACCGTACGGAGCCGGAACTCAGTTTCGCCACGAGCTGCGGCAGCGTGCGCGGAAATTTCCCGTCCGCGTCTACCAGCGAAGAAATTTCTTCAGGCGCCGAAACTGCGGTGCCGCCAACCAGCACGAGATGGCAGCCGACGGCAAGAGTTGGTGTGGCCTTTGCCCGTTCAACAGCGTCATCAAATGCGGGGCTGCTGGCCATCAGAGTGGCGCTGGTAAGAATTCCCTCCCGGTGCGCGCGAAGGATGCCTTCGTTTACACCGCGAGTAAGGCCGAAGTCATCCGCATTAAGGATCAGCTCTTTCATTCGGTTTCGCGCAGGAATCCCTGCCGTCTCTCGGCTAATCACCCGTGCTTTTTGAGCCTGTCGAGGGCTGCTGCATCTGCATCATGCGACGGATCGCCTCGCCGGAACCTGGCGCCTTCTCCTCGCGCCACGATTCAAACCGATCGACATGCTTCTCCAGGTGTTCGTACAAATGAGGATTCATGCTCCGTTCGCGCATGGCCGGAAGAAGCGCTCGGATGCGTCCCCACACCGCCCACTGTTCGCCCGTATTCTCGAAAAAGAATTCCTCGTCAATCAGTCCGCGATTCACCAGGCTCGCCGCCATATTCCAGTAGCTGATCACCATGCGCATGGACGCGTTCTCCACGCTGCCCGGCGGCGCTTGTCTGATCATCTCCTCCATCGAGGTTGGATGAAAATTCCCGACGTACCACTCGCGCGCCTCGCGCATGCGAGGCTCGCGGCGCAATTCATAGAGACGAAGCAAAAGCTCGGCCTGCTCGTGCGTGACTTCTCCCATGGATTCCTCCGTCGGAATGTCGAATAAGAAGGAGCTGCGGGGCGCTGAGTGTAACACACTTCAGTGGGTGCCTCGGAGAAGCTTGGGCAAAAACTGGAAGAAGCGGCGCACTCGGCGGCACGTGACGAACTGGGAGGGCGACGAGCGCGCGCAGAGCAATTCGCGAACGACATCTCTTCCTCCGCGCGCTCCCGCGGATGAATTCTCTGTAAAAGTTTTCAACAGTTCTGTTGAAAACCGTGTGGAAAAGGCTCGCGCGCGATGCGAAATCGCAGGCCAATACGAGGCTTACTCCTGTTTGCACCAACTCTGTGCAGCATGCCGGCGCAAAAAAACTTTTCTTCGCGGTCGCTTGGCAGGACGCCGCGGCTGGCGGGAAACACGTACGAAAACAACTTCTCGGGTGAAGAATTCCTCGGCGGTCAGGAAAAAATTTAGTACCAATGAGGAGGCGCTTCGAGCTTGATGACGATCGATTGCTGAGTTTTTTCCACGTCGTACCACTTGCCGAACGAATGCAGGTCTTTGGCAATCACCTGAATCAAAATTTTCCCTTGAGGTACCGGCGGCACTTTGACCGAGCCATCTTCGTTAGACTTCAAATCGAGTTCAGCCAGTTTGTCATGATGCAGAAAACGGCCGGTCTCCGTGTAGAAACGGACATACACGCTGGCATTTCCCACCGGCTTACCTTCCGGATCCAAAACGCGAATCTGGAGTTTGGTCGTGGGGCCCGTGGGCGGCTGCACATCACCCGGCGCCGCAAGGCTCACTCGCACAACCGCAGCCCCGGTTGCAGATGCTCCCGGGAAGATCACGCAGGCCGCCCACAAAACTGCGCTGATCGAGAAAGCCGTGCTTCCAACTGTTGATAAGGTCTGTCGCAGGAGTTTGCGCCTGCCCATATGCCTCCCTTTTACTCCAATTCAGCCCGGCACTCAATACTGACGTGCAGCATTGCGCGTTAGCACGCGGACCTGGCATTTTCTTCCTCAAGAACTGGGCGAGCCAGAATCTTTCCTCCGCACATCGGGTATCATATCCGCTCTCGAATTGCACTGACCGCGATGACTGTTTTGCGAAGCGCGATTGCTTACTTAAGGGGCGGCGCTCCACAACAACGCAACCAGGAGGCACTGAATGGGATTTTCGACGGACGCAATCCACGTGGGCCAGGAACCCGATCCTCTCACCGGCGCGGTCGTCGCGCCGATTTATCAGACCTCCACCTACGTGCTGGAGGAAATGGGCAAGAGCAAGGGCTACGACTACGCGCGCACCAATCATCCCAACCGCAAAGCGCTGGAGCGCACGCTCGCCAAGCTCGAAGGCGGCATCGGGGCATTTGTGTTCGGATCGGGTATGGCCGCGATCGATGCGGTGCTGCGGCTGCTGCGGCCCGGCGACCACGCCATCGTCACCAAGGGCGTTTACGGCGGCGCGCACCGGCTGATGACAAAATTCCTGACGGAGTTCGGCCTGGAGTTCACGTTCGTCGACACCACCCGCCTCGATCAGATCGAGCAAGCGATTAAGCCCAGCACGCGAATGATTTACGTCGACACGCCCACGAATCCCACGCTCTTCGTAACCGATATCGCGAAAGTGTCGGAGTTGGCGCACGCAAAGAGTCTGACGTTTGTAGTGGACAACACATTCATGAGCCCTTATTTCCAAAATCCCTTGGCGCTGGGCGCGGACGTGGTCATTCATTCGGCCACGAAATACCTAAACGGCCACAGCGATTGCACCGCCGGCGCGGTAATGCTCTCCCGTCCGCAGGACGCCGCGAAAATTCAATTCGTTCAGCGCGCTGCCGGCGCGGGCCTGGCGCCCATGGATTGTTTCCTGGTTTCGCGTGGGGTGAAAACGCTCGCAGTGCGCATGGACCGCCATAACGCGAATGGCATCGCCATCGCCAAGCATCTGGAAAAACATCCCAAGGTCAAGCACGTGAACTATCCCGGCTTGCCGTCGCATCCGCAGCACGAACTCGCCAAGCGCCAGCAGCGTGGATTCGGCGCGATGATGTCGTTCGATGTGGGTTCAGCTGAGGCGGCGCGGAAGGTCCTCAACGCACAGCGCATCTGCTCGCTCGGCGAAAGCCTCGGCGGCGTGGAGACGCTGATCTGCCATCCGGCGTCGATGACGCACGCGTCGATGGCGCCCGAGGTGCGACTCGAATTTGGAATCACCGATGGGCTGATTCGGCTTTCTGTAGGAATCGAAGATGTGGAAGATTTGATCGCCGATCTCGACCAAGGGCTGGCACTCTTGTAAGTGCCGGTATCGAATAGGGAGGGCTGGATTACCTCGCTACGGCCGCTTCGCCGGTTTGGTAGACTCCTCAATCCATGAGAGGTAGGCTTTCGATCCGAGTTCGATCGGCAGCGCGATGATTTCGGGCACATCATAGTCGTGCAGACGGCGCACCTCCGCCTCGACGGCGGCAAACCTTCTGCGCGTGGTCTTCATCACCAGCAGAAACTCTTCCGCGGTTTCGACGTTTCCCTTCCAGCGGTAAATCGACTCGACCGGCGCAGTCAAGAGATTGGCGCAGGCAGCCAGCTTTCGCCCAACCACCGATCGAGCGATCAGCCGGGCCTCTTTCCGTGACCCGCATGTGACCAGCACGATGATTTTGTCATTCATCTTTTCGATGTCTTCATCAGCGCAACCATCCACGCACTCCGATCCCAGGAATGATTCGCAAAAACTTGTCCAGCGGGCAATTCTCTGATTCACGCCGCTTGCGCGACACGATACAATGTCTGCCCTTTATGAGCAACGCGATCCATTTCGGAACTTCTGGCTGGCGCGGCATTATTGCCGAAGACTTCACCTTCGCGGGCGTTCGGCGCGCCTCTGCGGCCATTGCCGGGCACGTTTGCGCGGCTAAGAAATCACCAGTGATTATCGTCGGCTACGATACACGCTTTTTCTCCGAAGATTTTGCGCGCGCTTCGGCGTCCGTCCTAAAAGCGCACGGCTGCCGCGTGCTGATGTGCGGCGAGGCCACGCCCACGCCGGTGATCGCGCATGCCGTGCTGCACGGCAAACTCGACGGCGCCGTCAACATTACCGCCAGCCACAATCCTGCCGCCTATAACGGGCTCAAGTTTTCAGGTCCGGACGGCGGGCCCGCGCTGCCCGAAGTCACAAAAGATATCGAAAAGCGGGCCGCTGCGTTGAAGGACGACTTCTCGTCGCGCGAGCATGACGAGCCGGCCAGCGATTTCGGTTCCATCGATCCGCGCGCGCCTTATTTCGAGCAGTTGCACAAGATGATTCGCTTCGACGTGCTCAGCAAAGCGAGCGGCTCGTTCGTTTATGACGCACTCCATGGCGCAGGGGCAGGATGGCTCGATCGCATTCTCACCGAGGCTGGAGTTGCCGTCGCGCCGATCCGCACCAACCGCGACGTGCTTTTTGACGGCACCGGCCCCGATCCGTCCGAAGACAACGTAGCCGAGCTGCGAAAAGACGTGGTCGAAAAACACGCGCTCGCCGGCCTGGCCACTGATGGCGACGCCGACCGGTTCGGCATCGTCGATCGCGATGGCTCGTTCGTTTCGCCGAATCATATCCTCGGGCTGGTGTTTGATTACCTGCTGCAAACCCGCGGCTACAAGCTTGGCGCGTCGCGCAGCGTGGCCACCACGCATTTGTTGGACGCCGTCGCGAAACTCCATGGGACGCAAGTTTACGAAACTCCGGTCGGCTTCAAATACGTGGGCCCGTTGCTGCGCGAGGACAGAATCGCGCTCGGCGGCGAAGAAAGCGCAGGCATGACCATCCGCGGCCACCTGCCCGAAAAGGATGGCATTCTCGCCTGCCTGCTGGTTGCGGAAATGATCGCCGCGCGCCACACGTCGATCGTCGATCAGTTGCGCGATCTCTTCCGGCGCGTTGGCCGCGAATATTGGCCCATTCGGCTAAACCTGCATCTGCCGGAAGATGTGCAAGCCAAACTGCCGGACCGACTGCGCGGCGATTTCAAGGAGTTTACTGGCAGGCGCGTGGCGAGCACGAATCGCATTGACGGCTTGAAGTTGATCTTTGAGAATGGCGACTGGCTCCTGATGCGCGCCTCCGGCACCGAGCCGGTCGTTCGAATCTATGCCGAGTCGTCAAGCCTGGCCGAATCACAGAAATTAGCGACGGACGCAAAAGCCTGGGTGAACGCATGAATTTTGGCCCCGTGAACGTGCGGCAGGTAGAGCCGGAGCCCCCGAAGGGGCCTCTGGGAAGCTTCGCCGAACAGCTGCGCCAATTCTGGCAACGCAACGTGATGTGGCTCTTGTTAGCAGGTCTCGGACTGCTCGTGCTTCAGGACGTTTTCGGAGTGCACGGCGTGCTGGCCATGCGCCACGCGCAGCAGCAAGCGATTCAGGAACAAGATGAAATCGACCGCATCAACGAGCAGAATGTGCAGTTGCAGAGCCGCGTGAATTCGCTGAAGACCGATCCCGAAGCCGTAGAGCGCATCGCGCGCGAGCAAATGGGCTTAGCCCGCCCCGGCGAGTACATTTTCAAGATTGCTCCCAAGAAAGAGAGCGCTGGTTCCGCGTCAGATCCATCGGCGAAGGGTCCATCGAGTGACCCTGCGAAAACTCCTTAGCCCTCCGTTACCGCACCTTCAGAGCCCAGCGGCCGCCCCGCGCGCCGTTTGGCCCAAGCCCATGCTTCCCCGCCGCGCCCCTTACTACGCGTGCGAGCGAATGAGAGCAGCAGCATGGCGACAAAAATTATTACCAGGCCCAGAGTCGCCATCGGCACCGATTCCGCCGCCTTCGGCAGAATCGAAAATTTGCCGTAGACGAATTCGATGTGCACCCAGTAAACGAGCAACGATGTCTGCCCCAGCTGCGTCAGCGGACTGAACTTGAGTTTCCCGGGTCCCCATTGACAATATGCGAATCCGGCAAGCATCAGCACCAGCAAGATCGACAGCCGCGCCAGGAAAAAGTTAGGACTTGTGTGCCAGTAGTCATACGAGGCATAGAGATGAATCGAGCTCCGGTCCAGCGCCTCCGAAAGATAGAACAGTCCCACTCCGCCCGCGCCCAGCAGCCCCAGAGTTTTCGCTGGATTCTGCGCCGGCCAATCCGCAAATAAGAGCAAGCCAATCGACAAGCCGGCGAACGCGAATGCCGACCACGGAAATATCGGAAACAGCCAGGGTTGCGGCGTGCCAAACGTGTGCACACCGTTGACATATGACTCCAGCCACCACGGCATCCAATTCGGACTCCACGTGGTCCACAGCGGCGGCGTAGCCATCGCAATTCCGAGAGCGACTGCCGCGGCCAACACTGCGTTCGCGGCGCGGCTCCTCGCGATCCAGCAAAGCGCGCCCATACCCACGATGGAAAGCCCGATCATGTTGAGCACGTCCACCCGCGCCAAATCCGTCCATGGCGCGGCCGGCCACGCCAGCAAAAACTCCTGCACGCGAAATAGCAATCCGAGCGCAAAGATTTCGCCCCCGCGGCGGATCATGCGCGTGGCGATCTTTTTGTCCGCGATTCCCTTGCGGCGCAAGCGGTCGGTGACCAGCGCGCAAGCCACGCCCGAAAGAAACACGAATAGGGGCGCCGGAAGTGTCCCGCTGATTTGCGACCAGTGGAAGAAACGACCCTGCCGCGCCGCGCCGCCTAGCCAGGCGTCGTAGGCGTGCACCTCAAACATTCCCAGGCAAGCAAAACCCCGCAGCCAGTCGATATAACCAAGCCTCTGAGACCCGGTGCCCATTCTCTCCTCGTAACCGCCGTTGATCCAGAATCGCTGAGCGGCAGCCACAAAGCAAGCCTTCGATTGAGCGCAAAATTAGCGATCTGCGGCAGGCCTGTTGCTGCGCCACGCAACCCGAATCGCGTCATTACCTGATTGGAATTCTAAAGATTATATGTGCGGGCATGAGACCTGGAGCGCGGCGGGGGGAGCCACAGGGGAATCGCTATCAGGCAACAAAACCGATCGGCGGAGCACACCGTGCTATCTACTTTTCCGATGCCTTACCGCAGCTAGCGCGTTGTTCCCGATCCTTTGCGGCGAGCGCCGCGATCTCCCAGCGTGCGGCCAACCAGGGCAGCTACGTTGACTCCAACAAATGTGATCGCCGCGTAGATGGCCACTCGCGAGACCGGCATGCCCTGCTCGTACGCGCGCCAAAAGTACAGGCACATGCCCGCATTCACGATCACGAGAAGAATCGTCTCGAACGTTCTCACCGGACCACGCCGGCCAGCGGACTCGACGCCGTGGCGTACAGCTTCTTCTCCATGCGACCCGCGAGGTACGCCTTGCGTCCGGCTTCCACCGCCGCGCGCATTGCCTCGGCCATCAGCACGGCGTCCTGCGCAGCGGCAATCGCCGTATTCATCAGCACGCCGTCCGCGCCAAGCTCCATAGCGATGGCGGCGTCGGAAGCCGTCCCCACGCCGGCATCGACGATCAGCGGCACTTCGGTAATTCGCTCGCGCAGGATGCGCAAGTTCGCCAGATTCTGAATGCCCATGCCCGACCCGATCGGCGCTCCCAGCGGCATCACCGCCGCGGCACCCGCGTCCACCAGCTTGCGGGCGGCGATCAGGTCGTCATTCGTATAGGGCAGTACCACGAAACCCTCTTTGACCAGCGTGCGCGTGGCTTCGATCAATTGTTGGGTATCGGGAAACAACGTCTTCTCGTCGCCGATTACTTCCAGCTTCACCCATTCCGAAAGGCCTACTTCGCGCGCCAAGCGCGCCGTACGCACCGCTTCGTCCGCCGAGTAGCATCCCGCGGTATTCGGCAAAATGAACATTTTGTCCCGGTCGATGTAGTCGAGCAGCGATTCCTTGCTGCGGTCGGTCAAATTCACCCGCCGCACCGCGACGGTCACCATGTCGGCGCCAGAGGCCCCGTGCGCCCGCGCCATCTCTTGAAAGCTGCGGTACTTGCCCGTGCCCACAATGAGCCGCGATTTGAAGGCGCGCCCCGCTATCACCAGTTGATCATTCATCTGCGGTTCTCCGTCCTGCTATTGTACCCCGGAGCGAGCCCTCGCCTGCGTTAGGCTTGCTTGACGAAACCGCCGCCCGACGACAATCTTACGCGGCGTGGCGGTCGTCTTGTAATCGAGAACCAGGAACTCCTTCGGAACGTCCCACTCATTCGCCGGAAAGCTCGCTACAAATTCCCTCAGATTCTTCCTGCTTTCACAGCTGAATTGAAGGAGCGTATCGAGACGGTCTGTCGGTATGGCGCTTGTGTCGCTCAACGGGAGACCAGACAGTCTCTCGATGTAACGTTTCTCGGCGGAAAAAATGTGCCGCATCAAATCACCGACACGATCGAAGCGCCCATCGCCATTCGGCCCCGCAGTGAACGTAAGCGCGTGGTCGCCGCTTTGCCGCAGTCTGTCGAACCACCTCTGCCGTTCCCAATCGGTATATTGAATCAGCTCGTCGAGGCTGAGGTTGGCGGGCATGTCTTACCTCCGCTCTAACTGACGGCCTTGGGCCTGGGTTCCTCTACGTCCGCGTACATCCGCTCGATCACATCGCGATACTGCCCTTCGATCACCCGCCGCTTCGGCTTCAGCGTGTACGTCAACTGCCCACTCGCGAACGTGAAGTCCTGCTCGACGATCGCGAACCGCTTGGGCTTCTCGTACTGCGCCAGCGGCTCGGTAAGCCTCTCCATTTCCGCCGTGAGCAGATCGCGCACCCACGGATCAGCGCTCATTTGTCCTGGACTCGCGAACTCGCGCCCAGCCCTGCGCGCTTGCGCTTCGATAGCTGAAAAATTCGGCACGATCAGCACCGACACGAATTTCCTTCGGTCGCCAACAACCAGCGCATTCGAAATATATGGCGAAGTCCTCAACAGGTTCTCGATTGGCGCAGGCGCCACAAACTTCCCGCCGGCCGTCTTCAACAGCTCTTTTTTTCGGTCGGTGATGACCAGAAAGCCGCTTTCGTCCAGTCGGCCAATATCGCCGGTGCAAAACCAGCCGTCTTCGGTGAACACCGCGCGCGTATCGTCCGGCTTGCGATAGTATCCTTGCATCACGCACGGCCCTTTCACCAGCACCTCGCCGTCATCGGCGATCTTTACTTGCACGTGCGGAATCGGCCGTCCCACCGTGCCGACTTTGTTCGCCTTCGGCGAGTTTGCGGTAACCACCGGAGAAGTCTCCGTCAGCCCATATCCCTGATAGACCGGCAGTGCGACGCTCCAAAAAAATTCCGCAAGCGCCGGCGAAAGCGGCGCGCCGCCGGCGCTGAAAATCCGTATTCGTCCGCCCACGCCCTTGCGAATTTTCGAATAGACCAGCCGATCCGCCAAGTGCCACTTCAGCCGCGCGCCCGGCGGCACTCGTTTGCCATACGCCCGCCACGGCACCGTTTGCGCCGCTACTCCGAGGGCCCAATTGAAAATCTTCTCGCGCACGCCGCCGGCGCGGCGTCCCGTGTCGATGATGTTGGCGTAGATCTTTTCGTAGAAGCGCGGCACCGCCGCCACCATCGTGGGATGCACTTCCAGCAGCGCAGCCGCCACGGTCTCCATCTGCTCCACGTACGCCAACGTCACACCGTGAAAAATGTTGCCGTAGTCGATCGTCCGCTCGTAAACGTGCGCCAGCGGCAGCAGCGATAACGCGATGTCCTGCGAAGATAAATTGAAGTCTTCGCTAAAATCCGTGGCGTTGGAAGTGAGGTTGGCGTGCGACAGCATCACGCCCTTTGGCTCGCCCGTCGTGCCGGACGTATAGATGATCGTCGCCAACTGCTCGCCGGTGATTTCCGCGGCCTTTCGGCGATAGCTTTCGACATCACCGTCGCCGCCCGCACCAATGAGCGTTTCAAATTGCAATATTTCAGACGACAATGCCGCGGCCGCCCTTGCTCCGATGATTTGTTCGATTTGCGGCAGATCCTTGCGGCACTTCGCCAGCTCTTCCGCCTGTGCGGCGCCCGCCGTGATCGCAATGCGCGCGCCGGAGTCGTTCAGAATATAGATGAGCCGGTCGGCCGACTCGTGGAAATAAACCGGAACCGTCACGGCCCCGATGCCCTGGATCGCCAGATCGGCGACGTGCCATTCCGGGCAGTTCGGCGCAAAAATCCCCACCCGGTCACCCGAGCGTATGCCCAACTCCGAAAGAGCCCTGGCCAACGCCGCCACCCGCCGGAGCATTTCCTTCGACGAGACCCATTGCCAGCCGTTCGCGGCGCGATGCATTTGCGCGCGCGGGTTCGCGCGGCGCTCGACGGCATCGAGAAAAAGCCTTGGCACGGAAGGATTTTGAGAGGCCACGCCGCAACTCTAGCGTATGCTCGCCGCAGGCGCAATCGCGCCATTACCGTTGCGGCGAAGTGAATTTTCTTCCGCAAATCCCTCGCTCTACGCGCCTTCGAACGGCATCATGCCATTTGACCGTTGGGCGAAACCGTTGAAAATTCCCAGCGCAAGCCCTACACTAAATCCGATTCGGGTGATGCGCATTCCCGAAGAGCCGTTGCTGAGGATCGTCTCGCTCATGTTCTACCCGGCTTCCTACCTATCGCGCCTCTGGCTCGGCAGCCAGGTCTCGCCAAGGTTTTTGCCCCCCGTCGCGCGGCCCTTGGCCGCGCATATCAAGCTCACCGAGAATTGCCAGGCCCGCTGCATCAGCTGCGACTACTGGAAGTCGCGCTGGAACGATGCCATCTCGACCGATCGCGCGGTGGCGCTGCTCAACGAAGCTCACGCTCTCGGGATTTCCGGTCTGCGGTTCACCGGAGGCGAGCCGCTGCTGCGCCGCGATTTCTTCGACGTCTTGCGGCGCTCCCACGCAGCGCGTTTCAAGAGCATCGTCGTGCAGACCAACGGGCTGCTCTTGAAAAAGATGCACAAGGAAATCAACGACTCGCCAATCACCAAGATCGCCGTCTCGATTGACGGCTTGAAGGACACCAACGATCAGATCCGCGGAATTCGCGGCTATTTCGATCTGGGCATGGAAGGCATCAAGCTGCTGCGCAACAAAGAAGTTGTGCTCTCAGTGACCCTGAACAAGCTTTCCGTGGCGGAGTTAAAAGGATTGGCAGCGGCTGCCACCGAAGTGGGAGCGAAACTGGAATTCAATATTCTAAGCCGCAGCCTCTATTTTCTTTCGGGAGCCGATCTGGATTCCATGTGGCCGGCAAAGGAGGACGTCGGCAAAATCGCTGAATTTCTCCGCGATACAGCGCATCGCCCTGCTTACGAGATTGATTACATTACCCGCTACTACAATCGCGAAAACCTCACTGAGCCCGCCTGCGTACTGGGTTTTCTGCAGGTGTTCGTGCTCTCGAATGGCGACGTGCTCACCGGCTGCTATCCGCTGAAACCGGTCGGCAATATTCTGAACGACGACCTGGGTCGCATCCTCGCTTCGGATGCTTACATGCGCCAGGCCGAGGCGATGATTCGCCGCGAATGTCCAGGGTGCACGTGCGGAGTGGAAAGCTCCCTGGCGATGAAACACGCCGCGTCCAGCGCACTGTATCAAATCAGCCGGCGCCGTCATCCCAGCACCCCGGCCGATGGCGCGCCATCCCAATCCCCAACTAGCGCCGCTACCTCCGCCACCAACGTGGCAGGCTAGCTCGCGCGCGGGAGTTGCGCGACTATCGTGACGCTAGCACCGCAGCGGCATTATTGCGTTCGCGGCTTCTGCATCAAGCAGGTTTGAGCTGCGTCACAATCTCCGCTAGCCAATCTTCCAGCAGCGTTCGCTGCGCCGGCGTCACGTCTGTGAACTCCAGCCCCATGCCCATGGTGGAATCGCAATAGACTACCTTGCCCTTCGCCTCGAATGTCCCTTGGTCCCTCAGAATGCGAATCTCGACTACCGTTCCTTCCGGAAACGGACTCATCGCATCCACGTAGCAGCCGCCGATGCCGATTTCCGAAATCCGCGCGGAAAGCCGCGTATTGGAGCCGACGTCCGTTACTTCAGCGGACGCGACCATTGAACATCGCTTCGCTTTCCGCCGTTTCGCGCTCTGCGCCGCTTTTTTCTTGGTGATCATCGCGTCCTATACGCCCGGCCGATCTCGTTCAGCTCCAAACTATCATTACGTCATTCGCCGCGGAGCAACATCATGAGCCAGCGTTCCCGATCATTAACGGCCAACGCCGGCCGCTACTCCAAACGTCTCTAATCGATCTTCGATTCATCCCGGTACATGACCTTGTGGCGCATGGTCTTGATCCATTCGTCGATCTGCTCCGTCGTCATCGCGCAGGCAGGATTGAAGCGGTCCCAACTCATGATCTGGTCGAGCGGTTTCTTCCAGCGCTTGTACGACGGCTTCGCAGGCGGCCCGAAGCACATCACGTCGATGATCGAAAGCTCCTCCGGCACCGCTAGTAACGGCTTGATCTGTCGCTGGATGTCGTCTTGCCCGATGGCGGTAATCCACCACACTGCGTACCCGAGCGCCGCCGCAGCCAGATGTGCGGACATCGTCGAAGCCGCTACCGACTGCAGCAAAATCCGCTCCGCATTTTGGCGATAGAGCCGGTCGAGCTCCGAGCCATCGTTGAGCACCGGGAACGCGCGCACGAACCGGAAGTCCGCGAGCACCACGATCAGCCCCGGAGCCGTCTTCACACCGCTGTAATTCGGAGTGGGAAATCCCATGTGCAATCGCGCGCGGTGCTGCTGCTCGTCCATGAAGCACTGCCCAATGGTCTGCTTCACGGCCGGATCGGTAACCACGATGTAGTGCCAGGGTTGCGCGTTCGCGCCCGACGGCCCGTGGCGCGCCGATTCCAGGATCATCTCGAAATGTTCGCGCGGCACGTCATGGCGAGCAAACGCTCGGTTCGTCATGCGATTGCGCACCACGTCCATCAGCGCTGCGTATCGGTCTGTCCGATTGAACTGCTCGGTATCCAGCATCGTTTCACTCATCGCTCGCCTCCGCCTATTTTTTCTCCGCCACTTCCCGGCCCGGGCCCATTCTATTCCCAAACTGCGCCCTCGGGACAAAGATGCCGCATGGCATGGACGGGCGGTCAACGATTCTCGCCACGGGCACATCCAATAGCGGACGAAGTTCGAACCAGCAAAGGAATCCGCAACTTCGAGTGAAAAGTATTTGCATCTTCCTCAGTGTTTCTGCCGCGGCAATAATCTCGGCATTGTTGCTGTGTGGAACTCGTACGATCGCTAGACCACCGGCAGCCAAAACAATAATTTCGCAAAACATACGCGCGCTGCCGCTCAACCACTTTTTCGCTCCTCTTCCGAAATCCATGCGAGCGCGCGGATGGGTGGACATGCGCACGGCCATCGGCGACGACTACTTCAATGGCAGCAGTTCGCTGAGCCGCGTCCAGCGGCACCTCGAAGTCGCTCATCGCGCGGGCGTGAGGTATCTGCGCTGCGCCTTCAGTTGGGACTCCATCGAGCCGCATCCTGGCATTTACGACTGGCGCTTCTGGGACGCGCTGGTCCAAGCAGCCCAGCACAACGGAATTCAGCTTTTGCCCTACGTTGCATACACGCCGAAATGGGCGGCGAGCAGTTCCGCCGCCGATTATTGGAAGCAGCCGCCTCGCGATCCGCAACTATATGCCGACTTCATGTACAAAATAGCCCAGCGCTATCGTGGGCGCATTCGCTCCTGGGAAATCTGGAACGAACCGGACAACAAAGATTACTGGACTGGTTCCGCTAGCGAATTCGCGTCGATGGCCATGGCCGCGGCCAAACGCATTCGCGAAGCTGATCCACACGCGGTACTCATCCTCGGCGGCATGGCCTATGGCCCCGGCCCATTCTTTCGCAGCTTGATGGCTCGCGACCACATTGACGAATACGTAGACGTAATCGCCATGCATGGCTATCCCGAAACGTGGGACAACCAAAGCGCCGAAACCGTCTTCCAGCAATGGATTCCAGGTATGAGCGAATTAATTGCGGGCGACCATTCCGGCGACGCGCTGTGGGTCAACGAAATGGGATACGCCGATTACCGCTTCGCGCCGAACCAAGCCTCCATGTATGGCGTCAGCATCTTCTATAAGTACGAGCATACGCGCGAATACCAGGCCACCATGCTTTTCAAGTTTGATGCCATGGCGCTCGCCTCCCAAAAAGTTTCGCTCGCCGGCTGGTACCGCATCGACGACTTCCCGAACTCCGAAAAACGCTCCGGTCCGGATTTGGTCAATAACCATCTGGGACTAATCGATGACAGGGGAAAGCCAAAGCCTGACCTGCTCGCGCTCGCGTTCTTTAATCGCTTGCTCGGAGGACCCGAAAGAGTCATTCACGCGCGAAGTAGCGCTCCGCCTCAATCACAATCGGTCGTCGAAGTTTTTGAAAAGCCGCTCGCGCGTCGCGCCGCCACTGACGGAAACCACGCCGAAGTCATCGTGGTCGGATGGCTGCGCAGCTCCCGCGAAAATGAAATCTCGCAACGAACCGGCGTGTTGCATGATGCCCGGGCCGAAAATATCGCGGTAACGCTGCCCTGCTCGATGGCAAAACATCTCTCAACCTTCAGCGTCGAAGGTTCCCCGGTTCGCTCGCCTGCCCGCATTTCGGGTACTTCGCTCGTCAACATTCCTCTGCGTGGCGATCGAGTCTTCATTGCCACCGCGACTTGCTCTATCGCGCCGTAGGCAGCTCGCGCGAACCGAGCACGGCGCGCCGTCATCCATCAAAACGAACGGGGCTTGAAACGCCTCGCGTTTCGCCATGCATGAAACGAATTACGCGGACGCTACACGACGTGAGTCCGTTGACGCTATATGCTGGCGACGGAGCCGCCATCGACGCGGTAGTTTGAGCCGGTGATAAATGACGCTTGCTCGGAGGCCAGAAAAACGACGATTCCGGCAGTTTCTTCGGGGCGGCCGGCGCGCCCGAAGACAATGTTGGGGCGAAACTCTCGAACAAAGACGCGCTCGGCTTCGTCAACGGAGATTCCGCGAGCCTTCCCTTGATTGGCGAGCATTTCTTCTACGAGCGGTGTGCGAATAAAGGCAGGTGAAACGGTGTTCACCAGGATGCCTTCGGCGCCATAGGCTTTCGAGAGGCTTTTGGTGAGCGAGTTGAGCGCCGATTTGGAGGCGTTGTAGTGCGGCATCAGCGCATCGGGCTGCGTGCCGGATTCAGAGGAGATGTTGATGATGCGGCCCCATTTTTGGCGTTGCATATGTGGAATTGCGGCGCGAGAGGCGCGCACGGCGGACATCACGTTGAGCTGGAAAATGTGCAGCCATTCGTCGTCCGTGAGTTCTGCGAACGAGCCGAAACGGCCGATGCCGCCGGCATTATTGACGAGGATGTGAATCGTGCCGAAGTGTGCGACGGTTTCCAAGACGGCGCGTTCGGCGCCGCCGGGTTGAGCCACGTCAGACGCTACCGTGTGAACTTCCGTAGCGGCGCCACTCGCCGATTTTTTTCTCCGGATTTGTCCCGCTGCAGAATCAAGCTCGTCGGTATTGCGCGCGTTGACCACGACTTTGCAGCCTTCATGGGCCAGAGCTTTTGCGATTGCGAAGCCGATTCCCTTGCTCGATCCGGTGACCAGCGCGACTTTGCCGTTGAGTCCAAGTTCCATGGGAGCGCCTCCAGAGAAGATTGTGCAGCCGTTATGCTGAAACACCTACATGTGGCTTGAGCGGGCCAGGAGTCATGTTTCAGACGTAGTACTGCCGCGCGACCACGAGATGTACATCTGTCTGTTAGGCGTGGAAATTGTGCAAGATTTCGGCGGGGCAGCGCGCAAGATGCGAGAAGCCCCGCTGGGATGTAGCCTTTAGGCTGCGGCGCCACGACCGCTGACCGGCGCTTTCGCTTTCAGGATTTTGATGAACTCGCGCATCCACGCGGGATGATCCGGCCAAGCGCGCGCGGAAACCATCACGCCGTCGACAAGCGCTTCGGAATTGACGAACTCCGCGCCGGCGGCCCGCACGTCCGGCTCGATGGCGGGGTAAGCGGAAGTTTTGCGTCCTTTCAGGACACCCGCCGCGGCGAGCGCCAAGCCGGCATGGCAAAGCTGTGCCACGGGCTTCTCCTGGCTAAAGAAGGCCTGAATGATGCGCTTGCAGTCCGCATCGTTCCGAATATATTCGGGCGCGCGGCCACCGGGAATCACGAGAGCGACGTAATCGGCCGGGTTCACGTCCTTGAACGCGAGATCGGCGTCCCAGCTGTAGCCAGGTTTTTCAGTATACGTGCCGAAACCAGGTTCGAAATCGTGCACCACGAAATGCAGCTTCTTCTTGCTGGGCGCGGCAATCTGAACGTCGTAACCCTCCTCGCGCAATCGCTGATACGGATACATCACCTCGAGCGATTCGGCCGCATCGCCCGTCAAGATTAGAATCTTCGGCGCAGGCATGAACACACCTCCTGTGACTCTTTATGTACGCTAACTCTCACGTCCCCAACACGCAGTCAGGGGTATGATGACCTAACAGCGGCGCAGGATGCGACGGCTTATTTCTTTGGCAGAGCCGCTCCGGTACTGGACCGCCCGCCCTGGGTCCTGAAACTCCGGCTGCTACGATAAACCGAGGATAAACCACAGTTATCTTTTGCGCCGGCTCCATCCTGGAGCGCGCGCTTGCGCTCGACATCAGGCAACCGCTGCCTCGAAAACGAGGACTTCGTTCGGCCGGTAGATGCGCTTCATATGTTCCAAAACGTCGCTATTGGAAAGATCCGGCAGGCGGCGCGCAGTGGTGGCACTAGCATGTTGCACGATGTCGTCGAGAGAAAGCACTCCTTCCAAGTGCCCCTCGGTGTCCAGCACGGGGAGCCGGCGGATTTTGGCGTCGGCAAGAATCGCCAGCGCCGTGAGAATATCGTCATCGGCGCGGCAAGCAAAAAGCTTCTGCGGCTGCACTTCCGCGACAGTAATTTCCGCGGCGGGCCGGTTGCGCGTGCCGAGCGCGATGCAGATATCGCGGTCCGTAATCACTCCGGTGACTTTGCCTTCGGGAGTTGTGATCGGAAGCATTCCGCAGTTTTTATGCCACAAGAGTTCAACAGCTGCTGCCAAGTTTGTATTCGCCGTGCAGCTGGCCGGCGTTCGCATCATTACGTCTGCCACTCTCATCGCATTCTCCTTCCACTTCATCTGTAAACCGCAAACCCTCGCTCGCGCGGCTCGTTGCTCGTTCACGGTCGCGACGCTGGGCGCGCAATCAGCACCGAGCACGGAGCATGGCGCGCCACGAACTCGGCTACGCTTCCGAGCAAAAGCCGCCGCAATCCACCTTTTCCGCGCGAACCGATCACGATTACGTCCGCAGGCCATTCCGCCGCGGTATTGACAATCGTTTCGCGCGTGTCACCTTTCGTGATCACGGCTTCAGCGCTGAATCCGGCTCGGCGTAATTGGCCGGCAACGCGTTCGACGAGGCCCTTCGCTTCGCCGCCTTCCTGTTCCAACTCCGGCGCGTACGAAGCCGCCATTTGCGGCGCCGGCGAAAAGGTGATCGGCTGAAGCACGTGGAGGACGCGGACTTCCGCGTCCTGGGGCCGATACTGACTCAACACGGCGCGCACAGCCGCTTCGGAATCGTTCGACAAATCGACGGCCAGCAGAATTTTCATGCCGCCTCCGTTCGAGTTGAGAGCTATTTGCTCGCGAACTTCCGCGCCACTTTGCCGTGTGGCGCCGAAAAAGTCCACCAATCTGGCGCGGAAAGGCGCATGGACCATGGCACGGCTTGCTCATCGCCGATGCATTCAACAGTAAAGACGCAGTGGCTGGGCACGAAGTGATCCCGGCTCAAAAGGGCCGACGCGTCGAAAAATTGGGCGCGTTACTCACGCTTTGTGCCCCGCCACGGCCTTCATTGCCTTCACGGAAGGAACGAAACATCTCGCCGATTGCCTGTTCGTTCCTTCGACTTTTTTTATCTCCGCCCCGTGACAATCGCTGTGACACAGATCACGCGCGGATGTGACCAAGGACGCGCGCACGTGATTTCATGCTCGCAGTTGTTGCGGAAGCAATTTCGCCGCGTGTCTGCGACGCCTCCAGAGGAACGCAATCCAGAAACCGCGTGTCGTATGCGCCGCCATTGCGGTGTTCTCCTGAGTGGATTGCTCAGGGCACTGCGGACAGGGATTTGATAGATATTCCGTATTGCTGCAAACCAGGCCCCCATGGTTTCCTGCTGGACGGGAAGAACGTCCTCATCAAGTTCTTCTGCACCGACAGGAATTTCGACCGTCCGCGCTCTGTTCCGTACCGTCGAGGGACTGAGAATGGCGGAGCCTTGGGAGCCGATGATCGCACAACAAACAAGCGGAGTTGAAGTGGTTGGTTTTACACCTTGGATCGAAGCGACCGATTTCAATTGGTACGCGATTCAAACCTTTCCGAGACACGAAAAAGCAGTCGCGGATCACCTTCAAAGCGAAGGCATCGAATGCCTGCTGCCTCTGATTGTCCGCGTACATAAGTGGAGCGACCGCAAACAAAGTGTGAGTTTGCCGCTGTTTCCAGGATATGCGTTCGTCCGGCTCAACGAATCCCGGCGCGACCGGGTGCGCGTGCTGCGCAGGCCGGGTGTGGTGCGATTCGTGGGAACAAGCCAGGGGCCCATCCCTCTGGAAGCGCACGAAATAAATCACATCCGGCAACTCATGGAGCATAAAGTTAGCTGCGAGCCGCATCCCTACGTGCAAGCAGGCCAGCGAGTGCGCGTTCGCAGCGGGGCCCTCCGCGGAGTGGAAGGCATCTTGGTGTGCGGAGCGGCAAACGATAATTTGGTCCTCAGCGTAAGTCTCATTCAAAGATCGATATCCATCCAAATCGAGGGGTACGACCTGGAAGTGCTGTAACACCAACAAGAAATCCCGGATTACAGCTGATTCGCCTACATGCCCAATACACTCGCGGTACCATCAGCACTCAAGCTTCCCCTAGCAACCACCGACGCCACCTCCCGACCGAAAACAATCAACCCGCGATTCATCCGTTTCGGGTTGCGGTTTGCGGTTATTTCGGTCGAGTCGGCCATCGTATCAGCCTCATTTACCCTCTGTTACTGGCTTTTCATCCTTCAGCATCCTGAGCATTGGAATCTGGAATTGCTCTGGGTCGCTGTGCCCGCGGTAGTTTTGATCCGTGGGGCGGCGCTGATGATCTTTGGTGTGTTCTGGCGTTCGTTCCGGCACGCCGGCATCCGGGATCTCGTAGCGATCGCAAAAGCTGTCGCTATCAGCAGCGCGTGCCTCTACTTCGCTCGCAACCTGTGGCTTCCCTCCGAGCAGTTGCCGGGATCGCTCTTCATTCGCGACGGATTGATCTGCTTCATCGCCCTGGCAGGTTTCCATTTCAGCGCGCGGCTTTATGCGCTCCGCAGGAGCCGGAGATACTTTACCGGCAAGCGCGCGGTGATCGTCGGGGCCGGAGATGGAGGGGCCTGTCTGGTGAAAGACTTGAGCGCCGATCCGCAAGCGAGAGTGCGCGCAGTAGCCTTTGTCGACGATGATTTAAGGAAGAAAGGCAGCCGCATTTGCGACGTTCCGGTAGTAGGGGACCTTTCGGAGTTGCAGCGGGCGGTCCTTGAAAATAACGCTGACGAAATCTTGATTTGCATTCCCAGCGCCACGCAAGAGCAGACCCAGCGCATCTTGAACGCTTGCAGGCAGTGCGGAGTTCCCGTGCGCATGTTGCCAAGCCTGGCGGAACTCACCAATGGAATGGTCACGTCCAAGAGCCTGCGCCCGATTCGAATGGACGACATCCTGCAGCGCGAGTGCCTGGTCTGCGACCCGGAGATGACGCGTGCGCTGGTCGCCGCGAAAGTGGTGCTGGTAACCGGAGCAGGCGGCTCGATCGGATCGGAATTGTGCCGTCAACTGGCGGATGCCAGCCCGCGCCGGCTGATTTTGGTGGATAAATCGGAAAACAATCTGTTTCACATTCAGCTGGCGGTGCGCGAACGGGCGCCCAATCTGGATGTAGCCGTCTATTTGCGGGACATCACCGACGCGGAGTCTGTGAACGAGATGTTCGCCGGCGAAGCTCCGCAGATCGTGTTCCACGCGGCGGCATTCAAGCACGTCGGAATGATGGAGCTCCATCCGCAGGAAGCCATTCGCAACAACGTGCTGGGCACGCGGAACGTGGCAAATGCCGCGCTGGCGGCGAACGTCGAAGCCTTCGTGAATATCTCCACGGATAAAGCCGTGAACCCGCAGAACTACATGGGCCTTTCAAAAATGATGGCGGAGATGATCATCCGCGACCTCGCCAAAAAACACGGTGTGCGGTTCATGAACGTGCGTTTCGGCAACGTGGCCGGTAGCGCGGGGAGCGTAATTCAACTTTTCTCGGACCAGATCCTGAAGGGCGGGCCATTGCGCGTGACCGATCCCCAGGCAACACGCTATTTCATGAGCATACCGGAAGCCGCGTATCTGATTTTGTGCGCCGCGCAACGAGGACACGGCGGCGAGACTTTCGTTTTTGACATGGGCCGGCCGATCAATATTTATCAGCTGGCCCGCATGTTGAGCCTCTATTCCGGACTGGCTCCCGAAGAAGAGATGCCCATCGAGTTTATCGGCTTGCGGGACGGCGAAAAGTTCCATGAAGACCTGTGGGACCACTGGGAAACTCCGCGTACGACCGATCAGCCGCGCCTTCTTTGCCTGGAGGGAACCAATCCCTTGGCAGTGGATATTCAGAAGCTGGTCGCGCAATTCGAGAAGTTTCTGGCTTGTCGCGATTTCCCGGGGTTGCTAAATCACATCGACAGAGCTTTCCCCTCATTTGCGGAACAACGCTCGCCCGCGCGCGAAAGTCGCGGACAGAAGCGTCCGGAAGTTCAACCACCCCCGGAAGTACAGCTATCGAAGGTCGGGTAAGGGTGACGAGAATGAATATTCCTCTCTCTTCGCCCGATGTCGGGGAACGCGAAATCGAATACGTCACCGCAGTTCTGCGAAGCGGCCAGTTAAGCCTGGGGCCATGGCTGAGGCAGTTCGAGGAGCGCTTTGCGGAGTTCGCCGGCGCCCGCTACGCTGTGGCGGCCAGCAGCGGAACCGCGGGACTGCACATGTGCGTCCGGGCCATGGGGATCGGTCCGGGCGATGAAGTAATCACCAGTTCGTTCAGCTTCGTAGCCTCGGCGAACTGCGTCTTGTACGAAGGCGCTGCGCCGGTGTTCGTGGATATCGACCCCGAAACCTACAACCTCAGCCCAGAGAAGGTGCGCGAATTTCTGCGCGAGGGCTGTACGAGAAATGCGGACGGGCGCGTGGTCAATCGCAAGACTGGCCGCACGGTGAAAGCGGTCCTTCCCGTTCACGTCTTCGGATTGCCTTGCGAAATGGACGCTATCGGCGAAATCGCGCGCGAATACGGATTGCTGATTTTGGAAGACGCGTGCGAGGCCATCGGCGCCACCTCTCGCGGAAAAGCGGCTGGAACATTTGGAGACGCGGCGGTATTCGCGTTTTATCCCAACAAGCAAATGACCGCGGGCGAAGGCGGAATGGTGGTGACCAACGACGCGCATATTGCCGAGCAATGCCGTTCGCTGCGCAATCAAGGACGCGACGCTGACGGCCGATGGCTCACGCACGTCCAACTCGGATTCAATTACCGTCTGAGCGACATCCACTGCGCGCTTGGTCTGGCGCAGCTGGAGCGTATCCACGAGTTACTCGCTGCCAGGCAGAGAGTGGCCGATGAATACTCGCTTCTCCTGGCCACCAACAAGGCGATTCGCCTGCCGGTGAACAGAGACAATGCGGTACGCAGTTGGTTCGTATATGTGGTCGAAATGGCGGGCGCGGCGGACAACGCTCTGCGGGACGCCGTTCGCGACCGGCTGAAGCAGTCTGAGATCGCCACTCAAGCGTACTTCCCCGCCATACATCGGCAGCCGTATTTTTCACGCTATTGCAACGACATTCCGATGCCGCTGACAAATTGCGAGCGGGCGGCGGACCGCTGCCTGGCGCTGCCCTTCTCCGGCCGTTTGACAAAGCGGGAAATCGGCGCGGTATGCAAGGAATTGGAAGCGGCACTCGCGGCGGAATTGGGCACCGCGAGAGAGCCAAGTTCCGCGACGGTGCCGGCCTGAATCAAATGGCGATGTCCGAACCATATTCGAGCGGGGTGGCAGCGTTTGTGGTGGCCGCGCTGGCAATTCCCTGGATGAGGTCCGTTGCGCAACGCAACAGGCTGCTCGATCGGCCCGGGAATTTAAAACCTCACCAGCAGCCGACGCCGCGTATCGGCGGGGCCGCGATGGGCGCGGGAATCCTGGCCGGTGCTGCGCTGGCGGCGCCCGTAATGGCCGCACGCGACTGGATCGGAATTGGCGTGGTGCTGGCCATCTGGTTCACAGGCTTGGCGGATGATTTGTGGAATCTAACGCCGTCGGTGCGGCTCGCAAGCGAGCTTCTGGGGGGCGCGATTCTGTGGCTTGCAGGATTTCAGACCGACTGGTTCAAGACGCCGGCGTTCGATCTCGCGGCAACATGCGTGCTGTTCGCGCTCTTCATAAACGCAATGAACATGTTGGACGGAGCAGACGGTTTGGCGGCTGGAGTAGCGGCGATTGGCGCCATCGGATTCGCGCTCGCGCCCGGAGCATCGCTGGCGACTCTGACGTTTGCTGTTTGCCTGATCGCGGTATGCGCGGCCATGCTCATCTACAATTTTCCGCCTGCATCCATATTCATGGGTGACTCGGGGAGCACTCTGATTGGCGCGCTGATCGGGCTCTTGGTCTTGGAGCGCGGCTCGAGTGCGGCTGGTTTTGCGGGCACCTTGCCATTGATCGCGTTTTTTCTGCTGCCGGTGGGAGACGCGGGGCTCGCGGTCATACGGCGTCTGCGGTCACGGCACTCCCCTTTCCAGGGCGACCGACGCCATTATTACGATCTTCTTTTGCAGCGTGGCTGGCCGATCGGCGCGGTACTCGGTGTTTCGTACGGCGTCACGGCAATTCTTGTCTGTGCCGGACTTCTTTGCGAGAGCGGGCGCGTCAGCGCGTTCATATTGATGGCCGTGCTGGCATTGGCACTCCTGGTTTTCGCGGGAATTCTTGGTTCGTTCACTCCCGACCCACAAGTAGCGAAATCGCCGCAAGGCGCGAAACTTCTGCCCAAGATCGAAGCGTGACATCACGCAATTCCGGAGAATGCAATGGCGAATAATAATGGCATCGTGCGGGCCCGATCGAATAGTCCTCTCGTTCCTGAGGACCCGTTTACAAAGGGCCCATCGTATTGGAGCGCGCCGGCCCACGAGCAGCACGGCGCATCGTGGGGCGAAGTCACGCGGGTGATTCGAAAGCACTGGAAGATCTCTGCGATCTTTGCCTGCGCGCTGGAAATCCTGCTGCTGCTGGTGGTGCTCTTCATGCACAACACCTATCAAGCGGAGGCCCGGCTGCAGATCAGCCCGCCCGGCGCAAATTTGGCCGACCTGCAAGGCACCGGTCCGGCCTCCACGCCCGATGACGACGAATATCTGGACACCCAGGTGGAAATCTTGCGCGGCGCCCATTTGGCGTCCGATGTAATCGGCGATCTGAATCTAGGACAAAACCCGGTTTTTCTGGATCGCACCTGGGTGCAGAAATCCGTGGGATGGGTGAAGGATAAACTTCTTGGCAAGAAGCAGGGCGGCCAAAACATCCAGCACCTAATCACAATATTCGAGGGCCGGTTGGACGTACAGCAGGTGACCAACAGCGAACTCGTCGATATTCAGTACCAGAGCCGAGATCCACAGCTGGCTCAGCGAGTGGTCAGCGATTTGGTGAGCAAGTACCTCGACGACGTGCACCGCAGCGGCTACGACGAGACGCTGAGCGCCGCGGCGGCAATCTCTCCGCAGATCAAGGCACTGCAACAATCCGTCGAAACTTCTGACCAAGCGTTGTTGGACTTCCAAAAATCTCATCCGGGTGTGCAGCTGGCCGGAGACTCTGGAATCGTCGCGCCCGCCGACGGCAGCCAGGCTGCTGTGCCCGCGGACACGGAGAATCCCGTAGCCACGCGCGTCGCCGATCTGAACCAGCAACTTACGACGGCCATGGGAAACCGCCTTCAGTTGCAAACGTACATGCAGCAGATCCAGGAAGGAAAGATCGAGAGCCTTCCGCAGATGACGAGCAGCCCGGTGATTCAGCAACTGACCGAGCAGCTGGCCACCACGCGCGCGCAACTCGCGCAAGAACTGGCGGTCTACGGCAGCAACAACCCCGAAGTTTTGAAACTCCAAGATCAGGCATCGCAACTCGACCGCAGTCTGCAACAGGAGCGCGACCGGATCGCCAGTCAGATCGAAGCGTCCTACCGCTCGGCGGTCTCGCAGGAAAATTTAATCCGCAGCACACTGGCGGGATTGAAGACCTCGTTGGATAAGTCGAATGCCGACGTGGTGCAATACGATTTGCTGAAGCAGCAGGCTGCGGCGAACGCAGGGCTGTTCGTTGGGCTGAACTCGCGCATTAAGGAACTGGCGGTCACAGCCTCGCTCGATTCCAACAACGTCCGGGTGCTGGATAGTCCACGGGTGCCCATGGAGCCGAACGGGCCGCACCGAATGCTGATTTTGGGCGGCGGCCTTCTGACCGGATTGCTCGGAGGTGTGGCGCTGGCGTTCGCGGCGGAGGGCATGAATGACACGATTTCGACGACAGACGATCTGCGAAGCGTATCGGATCTTCCGGCCCTTGCGCTTGTGCCGGAAAGCCGATTGCTGCGCGTCACCGGCACGTCGAGATTCATTCCTGCGAGTGTGACAAGTTCCCTGCGGGGCGAGATGCTGGCGGGGTCGCCGGTGGTCGCGCTGCTGCACGAGAATTCGCGTTCGCCGGAAGCGGAAGCGATTCGGAGCCTCGACACCGCTATCCGCGTTTCGTCTCTCACGCGCGACAAGCCGATACACACCATTCTGATCACTTCGCCCTTTCCGGGCGAAGGCAAAACCACGGTGGCGGCGAACCTGGCAATGGCGCTTGCCCGGCATAGCCGAACCTGCTTGATTGACGCTGATCTGCGTCATCCGAAAATCACGCCGACGTTCGGAGTGACCGCGCGGCTTCGGTTATTGGACGCGCTTTCGAACCCCGCCATTCTGGACCAAACGCTGGAGGGAGTGTCCGATACGCCTAATCTAACGGTCCTAGGCGCCGAACAAGGCGCGCCTAGAGCCGTTGAAGCGCTCACCTCGAAAAAGATGGAAACGCTGATGACCGAACTGCGTAAGCGGTTTGAGTACGTGGTGCTCGATTCCCCGCCGATCATCCCGTTCGCGGAGGCGCGATGGCTATCGACCCTAGCCGACGGCATCGTTCTTGTGGCGCGATGCAGCTCAACCACGCGAAAAGCCATGTTGCGGAGTATGGAGATGCTCGACGAGTCGCGCGGCTCGGTCCTGGGCGTAGTCTTGAACGGCGCAAATCTAAGTTCCGAGTATTACGCCTACGGCCCCACACGCGGCCACTATCAACGCTCGGCGTAGTTCCCTGTTGCGTCACCTCCAACCTATTTAAAAACTCTGAAGTAATCGAAAGCTTGTATTCAGCGAGGTACAGCCATGACAGGCAATGCGAAAAGTTTTCTACGACGCACTCTGTGGGTTGCCGGCGTAATCGGGTTAGCGCTGCTGTGCAGTAAACCCGCGGCGGCGCAGCTGCCGGTGGATACTTTGCCTCCCCCGAACCCTCCTTCGCAAGCGCCCCAGACGATGGCGGCGCCCACGTATGACGGATACATGGTCGGCGTGGGAGACGTGCTGCAAGTGCGCGTGGTCGATGAAGACGATGTGAGTGGGCAATACCAGGTCAATGCCGCCGGAAATATTCAACTGCCGCTTCTTTCCCAACCAATCCATGCCGCGGGGTTGAGCACCTTCGAACTTTCCACCAGGCTCGCCCACGAATTGAAGACTCAAGGCATTTTGCAACGGCCGGAAGTGACCGTTTTCATCCTCCGCAGCATGAGTCACAACGTCACCATTCTTGGGGCCGTCTCCAGACCGGGTGTGTATCCGCTGGAAAAGCAGAACACCACGCTGCTGGATGCGATATCGCTGAGCGGAGGACTTCTTTCCACAGCCGGACCAACGGTGACCATCACACATCACGCGAGCGCAGCTGGGTCGGACAAAGATCCGAGCACCGAACCGGCGACGGGAATGGAAACGGTTGATGTGCGCAAGCTCATGACCGGAAACGATCCCAAGCTCAACGTGCCGGTGCAACCGGGCGACGTTATCACGGTCTCAAACGCTCCCATCGTCTATGTGGTCGGAGCGGTCACGAAGCCCGGCGCATTCACCGTCGAGGACGGGCGGAACGGGATCACGGTTCTCCAGGCGCTGGCGCTGGTTCAGGGGACCACCTCCACCGCTAAGTTGAAGAGCGCCATGATCGTCCGTCAATCGGACGACGGCGCGAAGCGGAAAGATATTCCGGTCAATCTCACTAAGGTGATGCGGGGAAAAACAACCGATCCGGTTTTGGAAGCCAACGACATTCTGTTCGTGCCGGAAAGCGGATTCAAGCAAGGAATGCAGAAGGCGGGAGATACCGCAGTATCGGCCGCCTCTGAGATCGCCGGCTACGGTTTGGGCCTGCGAATCGCCAAGTAAGCAATCATCGGTGTAAAACCGCAATTCAATTCTGACAAAACCGAAGACCAAAGAGAGGACGAAAACGATGGGAACGCCGCAACCGGTTGTGCGGGATTCACGAGCGCAGTCGAATCACACTTCCACTACGCCCGCGCCATTCCTGGACTTGAAGGCGCAACATGCAACGATTCGCAGCGAGGTGCTGCGTGCCGTGGAAAGAGTTCTGGATAGCCAGCATTTTATTCTCGGCAAGGAAGTGCAGCTGCTGGAATCGGAAGTCGCGCAGATGGTCGGCGCCGCGGCGGCGGTCGGGTGCGCATCGGGTTCGGACGCTCTGTATCTCGCCTTGCGCGCGCTGGAAATCGGGCCGGGCGACGAGGTGATTACCGTTCCCTTTACGTTCGTGGCGACGGCCGGCGCGATTGCGCGGACCGGCGCTAAGCCGGTGTTCGTCGACATCGATCCGGTCACCTATAATCTCGATCCCCGCCTCCTGAGCGCCGCCATTACCGACAAGACGCGCGCGATCATTCCCGTGCATCTCTTCGGACTTCCCGCGGATATGAAGCCGATTATGAAAATCGCCGGTGAACGCGGCGTCGCGGTCGTGGAAGACGCGGCGCAGGCAATCGGCGCTACCTACGATGGCGCGCAGGTCGGGAGCATCGGAAATTTCGGGTGCTTCAGTTTCTTTCCTTCGAAAAATCTGGGCTGCGCGGGAGACGGCGGCATGGTGACCGCCAGCGACGAACGCATGGGAGACAAGCTTCGCCTGTTGCGCGCGCACGGCAGCCGCGAAAAATACAGCTACGAAATCCTGGGCGTGAACAGCCGCTTGGACAGCCTGCAGGCGGCCATTCTGCGCGTGAAGCTGCCTCATTTGAAAGAGTGGGAGCGCGGACGCCGGCAGAACGCGGAAACGTATCGCGAACTCTTCGGAAACTATAAACTCGAATCGACCATCACGCTGCCCAGCACGCCCGCGAACTGCACGCACGTCTACAACCAGTTCGTGATTCGCTGCCCGGAGCGCTCCAAGCTTCGCCTTCACCTCCGGGAACATGGGTTCTCCACCGAGGTTTACTATCCTTCTCCGCTGCACTTGCAGCAGGCATTTGCCTATCTGGGATATTCGGAAGGGGCGTTCCCCGTTTCGGAGTCCGCTTGCCGCGAAGTGCTGGCCCTTCCGATTTACCCGGAACTGACCGAAGAAATGCAGCACTCGTTCGTCCGCGCCATTTCACAGTTTTACCAGTCTCGAGTTTAAGAACTCCAAAAAAGGGGCACGACATGGATTCTCGTTCGAATATTGCAGTGGTGGGGTGTGGGTATTGGGGTAAGAATCTGGTCCGCAATTTCCACAAGCTCGGAAATTTGAAGGTGCTCTGCGACGTGTCAGACGCTTCCCTATCGGCGCTGGCTTCGCAATACGGCGTGGAAGCCTGCAAATCGTACCAAGAGGTTTTGGCCCGACCCGATATCGACGCTGTGGCCATTGCCACGCCGGCCGCGCAGCATCACGCCATGGTCAAGGCTGCGTTACTTGCGGGCAAAGACGTCTTCGTGGAAAAACCGCTGGCCCTGCAACTCAGCGAGGGCGAGGAGCTGGTGGACATCGCGCGGCAGCGCCAGCGCGTGCTCATGGTCGGGCACCTCCTCTACTACCATCCGGCGATTAGCGCGTTAAAAGACCTAATCCGCCAAGGCGCACTCGGGCGCGTGGAGTATGTGTACTCCTCGCGTCTGAATTTCGGAAAACTGCGCACGGAGGAAAATATCCTGTGGAGCTTCGCGCCGCACGATATTTCGGCGATTCTCTATTTGCTCGATGAAGATCCGGTCACCGTGGCGGCGCACGGAGGCGCGTACCTGAACCCGCAGATCGCCGATCTGACGCTGACCAGCTTCAAGTTCGCCAGCGGCGTGACCAGCCACATCTTCGTCAGCTGGCTGCACCCTTTCAAGGAACAAAAGCTGGTGGTCGTCGGCGACCAGAAAATGGCGGTGTTCGACGATACCGAACCGGAACGTAAACTGGTGCTGTATCCGCATCGAGTCGACTGGATCGATCGCCTGCCGGTGGCGCACAAGTCCGAAGGCGAAGTAGTTTCGCTGCCAGCCGGTGAACCGCTACTCAACGAGTGCCGGCACTTCGTGGAGTGCGTGACAACGCGAAAAACTCCGCGGACCGACGGCAACAACGGCGTGCGTGTGCTGCGAGTGTTGAACGCGAGCGAGCAGTCGTTGCGGCAGAATGGCCAGGTGCAGCGGCTGGACGCCATGCGCGCGCGATATTTCGTTCACCCCACCGCGCTGGTGGACGATCCCTGCGAGATCGGCGAGGGTACGCACATCTGGCACTTCACGCACGTGATGTCCGGCTGCAAGATCGGCAAGAATTGCAATTTTGGACAGAACGTTCACGTGGCCAGCGGCGTTCGCATCGGCAATAACGTCAAAATTCAGAACAACGTGTCGGTTTACGCCGGCGTCGAGCTGGAAAATGACGTTTTTTGCGGACCGTCCATGGTGTTCACCAACGTAATGAATCCGCGCAGCCACGTAAACCGGAAGAACGAGTACCAGCGAACGCTCGTGCGAAAAGGCGCCAGTCTGGGAGCCAATTCGACCATCGTCTGCGGAACGACCATCGGCGAATACGCGTTTGTCGGCGCTGGTGCGGTGGTGACCAAAGACGTGCCCGATTATGCCGTGGTGGTTGGCTCACCGGCACGAAGGATCGGCTGGATGTGCCGCTGCGGCGTGCGACTCAATCTCACGGATGGGCACGGGCAGTGCGCCAGCTGCGGCCAGAGTTATTTGCTTGACGGCGAACACCTCGTCGCACTGGCGGATGTTCCCATGACTGCCGCGGGCGGAAAGTCGCCGATTTCGCAGCTGCACGCGCCGGCTCAGTAAATCGCATAATCCACTTCCCCAACTCATTCCGCATCCCGGCGATTCACCGGGTTGGAAAGATAAAACGATGAGTACGACTGTTTCCGTACCACGCCGAGAGCCGCAGCGCGCCCAGACCGTGGCCACGCCCAAGTCGAGCAGTACCGGCAGCAGCATGCGTTGCGAAATGCTGAACCCGGCGGAATACGGCCTGTGGGACGCGCTCGTGGACCGGTCGCCGCACGGGACCGTCTTTCATTACTCGTGGTGGCTCAACATTGCCGCGCAGCGATTCGACGTTCTCGCAGTTCGAGACAAGCAGGGATCGCTGTGCGGCGGTGTTCCGCTGCCGTTGAAATACCGTGCCGGATTAAAGCTGTTCCACGCGCCACAACTCACTCCGTTTCTCGGGCCGATTTTCGATACCTCGAACATCAAGGAGCGTTGTGACCAGCTCTTCCTGATGCGTTCGGCGGGCGAATTGATGGCCCAGCAGATGCCTCGCTTCGATAGTTTCCGGTGCATGGTCGGCGCGTGCGGCCCCGACCTGCAGGGATTCTTGTGGTCCGGTTTTCGTGCTGAATTGGCGTACACGTTTCGCATGGCGGCCGGAACCTCCCTGGATTTTGTGGAATCCCACATCACCCGCACTCACCTGCAGAAGCTTTCAAAAGCGAAACGCCTGGGCGTCTTCGTCACGAAGAACGACGATGTGGATGCGTTTGCGAAACTCTGCAAAATCGGATCGGTGCACGGGAATCGCACGCTGTACCCGGACGAGCTTCCCATCCGGCTGTGGTCCGCCGGATTTAAGCGCGGAATGAGCGATTTTTATCTCGCGCGAACCAGCGATAACGAGGCGGTTGCTGCGCTTCTCACCGTTCACGACACCAAAGCTACCTATCAAATCGTATCCTCCTTCGATTCTTCCAAGCGAGACATTCCCGGTTCGTACGTGCTGCTATGGACCGCGCTGCAAGAAGCCCTCGGCGCGAATCGGGATTTCGATTTCGAAGGCTCGGCGCTCCGGGGCGTCGAGCAGTACTACCGCAGATGGGGACCCGCCGCGGTTCCGGTATGGCGTCTGGAAAAGGCCGGCTCGTTTCGCGGCGGACTGTTTCAGTCTGCGGCGCGTTATCGGGCGCGCGCGGAACGCAAAGCATCTGCTAATTAACAGCAACATCCGCTTTTGTGCTACGGAGGAAAGGAAGGCGCTGTGATGAGTCCCGAATCGGCCGCACCGGCCATGCCAACGCGCACCCCCGATGGAATTCTCCCGAGTGCCGCGCGCTCGACTCTTCTGGTCGAAAACGCGGCCGACGCAATTCAACGGATCGGGCCACTCGTGCGAATCACTCCCCCCGCGCGGCGCTATGCGCTGTGGGAATTAGCTCGCCGGGCGGGAGTTTCTCCCGAAGTATTCCAAACGTGGACCATTCGGCAGGAGGCCCGTGGCACGGTCCTGAATGTATTTCCTTCCAAGGGAAAGCAGATCTTTTTCCCGAATGCCAGACCCGAGCTCCTGCGTCAACTTAGCCGCAACGAAATGCCCGTGGCTCGCAAGAGCTGGCTCGTCGAACCCGATTCCCAAATCCGCGCGCTGGTTCCCGACTTTATCGTTCCCTTTGCCGGCGAATCAGGAGCTTCAGAGCCTCTTTTCCTGGCAACGAGCAGTGATCGCGTGGAGTGTACCGTCGATCTTTTGCTGGTGGTCCTGCTGGTTCTTTCCCGTTGGGAAGAATCGATAGCCACCGAGCACGATAATCACGGGCGATTCGCTTCCCAGCAAAGCGTGGCTTTTAAACACGGATTTCTGGAACGCCCCATCGTCGACGAGTACGGGCTCGCGTTCGAACAAGTGCTGACGTTCCTCAACCCGGCCTGGCGTCCGGCGGAACGGCGGCTGCGGGCGAAATTGAGCCATGACGCCGATCACGTGGGAATTCCATTTCAGCCGAAAAATCTGCTGCGCCACATGGTTCGCGGCAGCGCCACGAACACCTGGCGGGAAATTTGGGGGTGGTTGCCTGATTGCGAGCCGGCCGATCTTCGAGCGGTGCGCGACATCGTGAACGTAACGCGAAGTTATAAGCTCGACTCAGCCGTGTATTGGATGGCGAGCCCGCCGAGCCTGCGCGACAGCGGCTACGATCCAAAGCACCGCAAGATCCGGCGCGTAATTGATTGGCTTCGCGATCAAGGCGTGGAATCCGGAGTGCAACCCGGCTACAGCACCTTCCGTTCTCCCGAAAGGCTGCGCCGCGAAATCAACACCCTCCGAGAGGTTCTTGGAGACGGGCCGCTGGGCGGCCGCCAGCATTACCTTCGGTGGTGCCTGGACACTTGGATTCACTGGGAGATGTGCGGATTGACGTACGACAGCACGCTTTGCTACGCCGATCATCTGGGATTTCGCGCGGGAACCTGCATTCCCTATCAACCGTGGCTGCTTTCTCTGAATCGACCGGCCGATCTGCTCGAGGTGCCGTTGCTGGTGATGGATCGCACGCTGCTGGGATATATGAAGCTGAATGAAGAAAAGAGCGTCGATGCCGTTCATCGCTGCATTTCGCGCTGCCGGGCGGTGGGAGGAGTGTTCACCATGGTCTGGCACAACAACGCGCTTCATTATCCGCGCTATCGTTCGCTGTACACAAAACTTCTGAAAATCACCGAGGGCGCTGACCGGTTTGATTGGAAGGCGGAACTCTCTTCCGCGCTCGGAAATGCTCCCTGGAAATCAAAATGCGCGATTGGAAGCTAGCGGCCGCTCTGTTAGGCGTCTTGTCTCTGATGGTATTGGCCTGTCTATTCGAGGGCCTGAATCTCCTTCTGCTTTTTGGAGGAGTACTGGCGGGCGTCTCGTTTCTGTGGTTGGCGTTCACATATCCGGAATTCTTCCTGGTGGCCGCCCTCTACATTCCGCAACTGAAAGATTATTGGCCGCTGGAGCGGATCGACAGGGCCGGGAACCTTACCGTGGCAATGCTCATCGGGCTTGCTTTCGGCGTGGCTTGGCGCCTGATGAGATATGCGGCACATCTGGACAAGTCGCCGCGACCCGGATTCTGGGCGGTTCCGAAGTGGCCGCTTTTCGGTTTCGGAGTATTTGCTGCCGTCGTGGCAATTAGCTACAGCTATTCGCCGGCACCTTCCTATGGCGGTTCCGAGCTGCTGCGATTTTTGGGAATCGGCACGTTGATGCTAGTCGCTCCGTTTGTCCTCATTCGCGGCGAGCGCGACTTGCGCCGTTTTGTGATTCTTTTTCTCGGCGGTGGATTGATTCTCGCCGGTCAAATGATCCTTCACCTCGATGACCGGCAAACAGGCGCGGCGAACGACATCACCAGGATCGGCGCCGGATGGCTGATCGGAATGGTGATTTTGCTGGCCCTCTACTACCGGCCGTTCCGCCGAGATTCATACAACACAGCTCAGGCATGGGTGCTCGTGCCGCTGTTCGGGTTCGCGCTGATCGCATCGGCCGCCCGGGGGCCAATCACCGCGCTCGCCGTGGTTCTTTTCCTGAACGTAGCAGCCTCGCCAAAGATGCTCGGCAGGATGGCGCTAATGCTCGTCTTGCTGGGGCTCAGCGGCTACGCCGCGTTCGCGGTGTTCAGTCACGTCGATCCAAGCAAGTACCATGCGAAGCTGACCGAGATCGAAAATCTGGCACAGGGCCAGGCCGCTAGTGGGTCGGCGGTAAAGCGCCTGACCTACTACAAGCAGACGCTCGCAGCGATTCCCGATCATCTGATGTTCGGGGGAGGCATCGGCAGCTGGAACGTGTTTTATTATGGGACGGACCAGCGCGGATATCCTCATAATCTGTTCCTCTTAGTGGCTTTCGAAGAGGGGCTTGTCGGACTTGCAGCGCTCTTTTTATTTCTGTTTGCGATGGGCGCCACATGCGTTCGACTCCTGCGAAAAACAGGGCAGCGCTATGCCGTATTTCCCAGTCTCGTTTTGTTTTGCTTGATCGTAAGCATGTTCAGCGGAGACTTGGATGACAACCGCGTCCTCTGGTACTGGACGGGCGTCACGTTAGCGGTATGCGCGATTGTCCGAGCCCGCTACTCCGAATCGCTGGTTCAACGCTTTACCTTCCGGCCCCGCATCCGGGAAGCAAGTCCGGTGCTGGCCGCTGTACGAGTGAACGATCCATACTCCTCCGCGAGCTAAGACCCT
>Ga0335075_10000487_pt1 | contig 70509 bp, 57 predicted proteins | sample Lox_Sample_24_FD_206723 | JGI IMG/M metagenome (GOLD analysis project Ga0335075, IMG submission 206723) | Soil microbial communities from Loxahatchee National Wildlife Refuge, Florida, United States - Lox_Sample_2.4 | ecosystem: Environmental > Terrestrial > Soil > Wetlands | place: USA... | reverse complement strand
GATGACCTCCAAACGGGCGCGATCCTCAGCCGGTAGAATCAGCCGCCTGCGCTTGCCTGGGTCGGGCATGACCCATTAAAACACTTTCCGCTTATCGTGTCTAGTTATTTAGAGAACGATGATCTAGTCTTCCGGCGGACCCGCGGAGGCGGCGGTGCCGTATTCCCTGAGTTTGTTGTGCAAGGTCTTCAGGCTGATGCCCAGAATCTCGGCGGCCCGGGTTTTATTGTTATGGGTGGACTCCAGCGTTTTGAAGATCAGCAGCCGCTCGGCATCGTCCACGGTGGCGCCAACCTCGAGCTGGATGGCGTTGGGCGGCAATTCGCTGGTGGGCCGGAGGGGACGGGACCCAAAGCCGGGAGGCAGGTGGCGGGGCTGGATCTGGCCCTCGCCGCAGAGGACCACGGCGCGCTCGATGGTGTTGCGCAGTTCGCGGACGTTGCCGGGCCAGTCGTGCGCCATCAGGCGGGCCAGCATCTCGTTATCGAGACCGGTGACCTTGCGCTGATGCTTCTGGTTCATGTCAGCGATCATGGAATCGGCGATGGCCGGGATGTCCTCGCTGTGCTCGCGCAGGGGCGGCATGTGGAGGTTGAAGACATTGAGACGGTAGTAGAGGTCGCCGCGGAGCTGACCGCCGGTCACGGCCTGCTCGGGATCCTTGTTGGTGGCGGCGAGGACACGCACGTCCACAGGGGATTCGACTTTACTGCCCAGGCGGCGCAGCTTGTGGTCTTCCAGCACGCGCAGCAGCTTGGCCTGAGTGGCAACGGGCATCTCGCCGATTTCGTCGAGCAGCAGCGTGCCTTCCTCGGCCAGCTCGAAGCAGCCCGCGCGGCGCTCGATGGCGCCGGTGAAGGCGCCTTTCTCGTGGCCGAAAATCTCGCTTTCGATGAGGGTCTCCGGAATGGCGGCGCAGTTGACGGCGACGAAGGGCTTGCCGCGGCGCGGGCTGAGATCGTGGAGGGTGCGGGCGACGAGCTCCTTGCCGGTGCCGCTTTCGCCGGTGATGAGCACAGAGACGTTGCTGGGCGCGACGCGCTCAATGAGCGCGAAAATCTCCTGCATCTTGCGCGAGGCGCCGACCAGCGAGCCGAGAACGCCGGTCTCGCGCAGCTTGCGGCGGGTGACTTCGAGTTCGCGCTCGGTTTCGCGCTGGCGGCTGGCGTTGGTGAGGATGGAGCGCAGGCGCGGGGCATCGACCGGCTTCTGGATGAAGTCGTACGCGCCGTTCTTCATGGCTTCGACGGCGGCCTCGATGGAGCCCTGGGCGGTGAGCATGATGACGGCGATCTTGTCACTGGATTCGCCGAGGCGGGCCAGCAGCTCCAGGCCGTCCATGCGGGGCATTTTGAGGTCGGAGACAATGATGCCGGGCTGCCAGGCGGTGACCTTCTCCAGCGCTTCGATGCCGTCGCGCGCCGTCTCAGTGCGATAACCCCAGCCGGAAACCAACTCGGCGAGGCCGGAGAGCGCGTGCGGCTCATCTTCGACAATCAGGACCTTTTCCTGGGTGGGCATAGCAGCGTGCGCCGGCATGAGGTCAGAACGGGGGGCGCCACGGTTTGTTGTATCACGGCGGAGGGGCGGAGCGCAGAATACGAGGCACGGCAGGCGCGGCGTCAGTCGAAATGATGGGTAGCGATCCACCAGCCGATCCACAGGCAGAAGCCGAGCATGGAGAGGGTGAGGAGGATCGCATGGACGATCTCCCAGCGTTTCCAGCGGATTTGCGCCACCCGCCGCTTGCTGCCGCGCTTCCAGAGGTTCATCGCAGCCATAGCACTCTCCGGCGCGGGAGGGGGATGGCGCCATCCCCCCGTCCGCAAAGGCCTAGAAGTGAAGGTCGATCTGGGCTGTGATGGCCCTCGGCGTCACGTAATGGGTGCCGCTGAAGGTGGAGAGGAAGTTGTAGAGCGCGTATTTGTCGGTCACGTTGATGGCCGTAACCTGCGCGCCCCACTGGTAGCGGTCGCCGTGGAAGAGGTTGTCTTCCCCCAGAGCCATGTCGAAGAGGTTGCGCGGCGCGACCCGCGGCGGATCGTGGTCGTTGTCGCCCTGCCCCGGCGTAGGAATGCTGAGCAGGCTCGACGTCAGCTGGTTGGCCGGGCACTCGTAATAAGTGGTGCCGTCCATCGTAACCGGCGTGCCGATCAGGTGGGTAGGGGTTGCCTTATCGCCGTTGCAGGCCAGCCCAGACTGAAACTCCTCATCGGCAGTCAGGGGCAGAGCCACGGGGAGGCTGCTGGAAGTGGTGCTGTACACCGGATTCGTCCCGGCAGGGATCCCATTGTCGACCAGGGCCACGGCAGGCTGGCCGTTGAGCGTAGCTGGATTTCCGTCGGGCCCGAGAGAGCTGTTGGGGCACGCGCTGTTGGGGTCGGTGACGTTATAGCAGGGCGCGGAACCCGCCACCAGGCCACTGTCGAACCGCCAGTTGAAGGAGTACCAGGGACTATGCCGCCCAGGCAACTGATACTGCAGGTGCGCCGTCTCGTTGTACTTCTCGTCGTGGTCGATGCGGAACGGGTATCCCACCGCGACCCCGCTGGTGGCCCCGGCTCCTGCGACCTGGGGCGGGAAGAACCGCGCGGCCACCGAGGACATGACCACGAAGGCCGACACGCCATCCCAGGTCGGCATCTCCGCGCGCAGCGCGAATCCGGGAATCTTCGAGTTATGCCAGTCGATGGGGAACGTGATCGGGGTGTTACCCAGAACGCTGAAGTCGAAGGCGTTGTGGGTGTACTTCCAGATGTACTCTCCGCTGATGACCGCATGCTTGCCGAAGGCCTGCTGCACGTTCGCGTGGAATTCGTTGCGGAGCCCCGGCTGGAGATTCTTCGAGACCACTCCGGTCACGCTCGACGTGCAGGCCAGCAGCGGCGCCAGCACCGGGTTCGCGCAGCCCTGGCTGGACAGCACCAGGTTCTCATTGAACGGCGTCTCCAGCGTCCGGGCATAGGAGACCCCCAGCACGGTGTTCGTCCTGTGGATCTGGTAGGAGACGCCCAGCCGTGGTTCTGTCTGGTTGGCGTCGGCAAGGCCGTTGTACACGTCTTCGCGGAGCCCCAGATCGTAATCCCAGCTGTGCTGCTGGATCCGGTCTTCGGCATAGAGCGACAGCAGTTTCACGTCCGTATGACCAAAGTAGTAATAGCTGGAACCGCCTCGGGTCAGATCATACGGCGCCAGCACCGGGAGGTAGTTTCCGTTGGGGAGCACCGTCGCCGTGTCGCACTCGGCCTGGCTGGAGTATCCCGGCAGGGGAATGCCGTTCGCGTTCATGCAGGGTGAGTTATACGTGTTGTCGACAATGCCCAGGGTGTCGCTTTCGCGCAGGAAGGTCTGCCCGTATTGCGCACCGAGGTCGAGGTTGTTGATTCCCTTCACGTATGTGTAGTCCGCGTGGGCTGCGGTGTTCAGCAGGGTGCGAATCTGCGAAATCGACGAGGTCTGCAGGTTCGCCGGTCCCAGATCGGCCAGTGGATTGGCGCTGGGAAAGTAGTTGTACAGGTCCTTGCGCGCCCACATCCCGAAATTGAATACCGAATGATCGTTGATCACCCGCGTATAGCTGGGATAAACGTCGAAGGTGCCGATCTTCGAGCGCTGATCGGTGTTGCCGACATTCTCGGGGACCGGACTGGCCGAAGCGCCCGTTCCCGGAACATCGTTCATGACGTTCACGTTCTGAAACGCATTCGGCGTCTGGAACCACGAACGGCTGTAATTGAGATTGAGGTGGAAGGAATTCTTCGGATCGAGCGTGTAGTCCACGCGGTCGAAGAAGTTCTCTTCGTTGCCCTTGTCGTGAAAGACCGTAAATTCCGGCGGATCGAGAAAGCGGCCGGTGTTGAGCAGGTCTACCGAGATGAAATTGCCCCAGTTCTGCTTGCCATAACCCACGTCGAACCCGCCGGTCGACGATCCGAAGCTGCCGTAGGAGCTGTAGATCGAACCCGTCGGCTTCGTCATCCCCTGACCGGAGCGGGTAGTGGCCACAATGACCACGCTGGTTTTGCCGCCGTATTCCGCCGGAGGCGCGCCGTCAATGACTTCAATCGACTGGATGGAACTGACCGGCAACTGGTTGGAGAAAACCTTGCTCTGCTGATCGGTGATCGATTGCCCGTCAATGGAGAAGGAGTTGGAGGCGTGATCGCCGAGGCCGTGAAACAGGCCGTTCGAGTCGGCGGAAATGCCGGGAGAGGCGAGGGTGACCAGAGAACTGAGGCCGGACGACTGGCTCTCCAGCGGCAACTTCTGAAAGAGCCGGCGATCCACGTCCGTGTGGAAGGTGGGACTGTTCTCGAGCAGGTCTTCGCCCGTCACCTGCACCGTGGTCGACGAGGTGCCCAGCTGAAGCTGCACCGGCATCGTGATGGTCACGCTGGAATCGACGTTGACGTCGTGCACGAAGGGGCTGAAGCCCTTCATGACGACGGTCATGTGATAGGGGTTGAAGGGAATGTTGGTGAACCGGAACTGGCCCGCGCTGTTGGTCTTCACGCTGCGCAGATACTGGCTCACCGGGTTCTGAATGGTGACGGAGGCTCCGGGAACGACCGCGCCGGTGGGGTCGGTGACCGTGCCGCGGATCATGCCGCTGTTGACGATGGACTGCGAAAGGGCGTGCGGGGCCGCCAGGCACGCCGCGAGGAATACCAATAGAAAAAGGCGTGCCGCCACGCCGCGCATGGACGTGCGCATCATACAACCTCCGAAAGCTGTGGATTGTCCCTGGGGCGGACGCATTTTCTGAATCCGGGGTCGCCGAAGCGGTTCACCTCAAGACCATTGCGATCAAAAGAGAGCAACGGCGAGCAGCGAACTGCAACTGAGCACAGTTATTCAGAAAAGGCAGTCACTTCTGCTTCAGGCGAAGGCAGGAGTTACGGGCGGAGGTCGATTGGCGAGCTTCAGGACGAAGCGCTGGCGGGGCAGCGGAGCGCAATAGCTTTCCGTGACGTAGCGCTCGACCGGCTGCGAGGTGATCTGGATCGCAACCACCACGACCACCTGCGCCACGGTGTGCGCTGTCATGCACAGGGAGCAGTCAGGATCGATGCGGCCGTTGGGGTGGGAGTGAGTGACGCGGAGAATGCCTGTGAACAGAACAAGCGCGATGCAGACGATTCCCAGTAAAGCAACCCAGGAACGCCGTGGCCCACGTGTTGCGGTCACGAAGCACATTAGATTCCTCACTATAACGTGAAATGCCGGCACGGAACAAATGGGCCGGCACGCAAAGCTGCGCCTCCGGGCGCGGCGGAACAGGTGTTTTTGCGCAGAGTCGAGCTCGAGGCCCGGGGCGCAGAGCCACGCTGCGGACGGTAGGATGGAAACATCCCGTGACTTCCTCCTCGACATCGACTGGGCATCCGGCGCGATTCGCGATTCTGGCGGCGTTCGGCAGCGTCTATCTGTGCTGGGGTGCAACGTATACGGCGACGCGCATCGGAGTGCGTCTGCTGCCGGCGCCAATTCTGGCGGGGACGCGGATGCTGACCGGCGCGGCCATCATGCTGACCTTTTGCGCGCTGAGCGGCAAAACCCTGTGGCACAGCCGGCGGACGATGGGATGGCTGGGGGTGCTGGGGACGATGATGCTCTTCGCCGGCAACGTGGGGCTGGTGTGGAGCGAAAAGTATCTGCCCAGCGGACTGGCGGCGCTGATCGTCGCGGTGATTCCGTTGTATGTGGCGACGATTGAGTCCGCGCTGCCCGGTGGCGAGCGGCTGCGCGCGCGCGGGATGGCGGGGCTGGGACTGGGACTGCTGGCGCTGGTGGCGCTGCTGTGGCCCAGTTTTCATGCGGCGGTGGACGCGCACAGCCACATGGGCGGGATGCAACTGATGGCCGCGGGCGTGATTCTGCTGGGCGCGCTGAGCTGGGCGTTCGGGTCGGTGATGTTTCGGAGGCTGCAGCTGCCGGTGCATCCGCTGGTGGCCGCGGGGTGGGAGATGCTGGCGGCGGGGCTGTGTAATATGGTGCTGGCGACGGCGTTGTGGGAGTGGCCGCACGCGCAGTGGAATGCGCAGAGCGTGGGGTCGGTGGGCTATCTGGTGCTGTTTGGATCGCTGCTGGGATTTTCCTGTTACATCTGGCTGATCCATCACGTGCCGGTGGCCAAAGTGGCGACGTACGCGTATGTGAATCCGGTGGTGGCCGTGATTCTGGGGGCGGTAGTGCTGAGCGAGCATCTGCGCCCCACGGAATGCGCAGGGATGGTCTCCGTGCTGTGCGCGGTGGCGCTGGTGACCTCGTCGCAGATGAAGAGCGGACGCAGGGCGGCGGAGATAGAAGTGGGGCCGGTGGAGAGAGAGGCGTAACCGCTCGCCGTATACTTTCCTGTTTGCTGATTTATGCGAGGAGAGGCTATGGATGCTGCGGTTGCGTATGCGCGGGAACATGCCGCGCAATTTCTGGAGGATCTGAAGGCTCTGTTGAGAATTCCGTCGGTGTCGACGCTGCCCGAACACCGGGGCGACGTGCAGAAGGCCGCGGAGTGGGTCGCCGCGGACCTGCGGCGGATGGGCATGGAGCACGTCGAGGTGATTCCCGCGAAGGGCGACGGACATCCGCTGGTCTATGCCGACTGGCTGCACGCGCCGGGCAAGCCGACGGTGCTCTGCTACGCGCACTACGACGTGCAGCCCTCCGATCCGCTGGACGAGTGGGTGACGCCGCCGTTTGAGCCGACGGAACGGAACCAGAACCTGTACGCGCGCGGCGCAGTGGACGACAAGGGACAACTGGTGCTGCAACTGAAGGCCTTCGAGGCCATGCTGGCGGCGAACCAGGGAAAAATGCCGATCAATGTGAGAGTGATCTACGAGGGCGAGGAAGAAGTGGGCGGGGAGCACGTGGAGGCGTTCGTGCGCGAGCATCCGGAGCGGCTGAAGGCGGACTTCGCGATGATCTCCGACACGGAGATGTTTGCGCCGGAGCTGCCGACGCTGTGCGTGGGGCTGCGCGGGATGATCTACACCGAGGTGGAAGCGCGGGGAGCGAAGACGGACCTGCACTCCGGCATGTACGGCGGAGCAGCGCCGAATCCGTTGGTGGCGCTGGCGCAGATCATCGCCGGACTGAAGGACCGTGACGGAAAGATCCTGATTCCCGGGTTCTACGACGACGTAAAAGCGCCGACCGCTGACGAGCTGAAGGCGTGGAAACAGCTGCCGTTCGACGAAGAAGCGTACCGCGAGAAGGAGATGGGCGCGCTGCGGCTGGTGGGCGAGAAGGGCTACTCGACCCTGGAGCGCACCTGGGCGCGGCCCACGCTGGACGTGCATGGGATTGTGGGCGGATTCACCGGCGCCGGAGCGAAGACGGTGATTCCGGCAAGGGCGACGGCGAAGATATCTATGCGGCTGGTGCCGGCGATGACGCCGGAGAAAGTGTTCCGGCAATACAAGGAATATGTGGAGAAGATCAGGCCCGAGGGCGTGACCGCGGATGTGCGGCTGATTCACTCCGGCGAGCCGCTGGTGATCAGGACGGACCACGCGTACGTGCGGGCGGCGACGCAGGCGCTGAAAACCGTGTGGGGAAAAGAAACGGTGTTCATCCGCTCGGGCGGGTCGATCCCCATTGTGGGCGATTTCGAGACGCACCTGAACATTCCGTCGGTGATGATGGGCTTTGGGCTGCCCGACGATGGGCTGCACGCGCCGAATGAGAAATTTCACATCCCGAACTTCCATCGCGGAATCGAGTCAGTGATTCGATTCTTCGAGGAGGCGGGAGCCTAAGGTCCGTAGAGCTCCTTCTCGGTGATGACCGGCTCGGGATTCTCCGTGGCGGCGGCGCGATGCGCCGCGGTGAACATGGAGCCGCGCGCGGGGACGACAGGTGCAAAGCTCATGAAGCCCAGCGGTGGCCCGACGTCGTCGTAGATGGCCTCCATACCGCCGCGCCTGGTGTAGGTCTCGTGCCAGAAGCCGGTGCCGCCGGAATCTCGAAGGAAGTTCTTCCACCACAGGCGATGAGGCTCGGAGCGAGTCCAGGCCAGCAGGGAGTCCATGTCGCGCCAGTACTGGCGCATGCCGGCGTGCATGGGAAAGACGGAGAGGACGAAGTTCTCGTGGCGCAGCAGCCCGTCGGGCCGGGCGGCGACGGAGCCGGCGATCTTCGGGCCGAAGCCCATGAGCGTTTTCAGGCCGGCGAGACGGTTCACCCGCATGCCAAGGTAGACGACCACAAGATCCGGATACTGTGAGAGGTCGACGGTGAGGCGTTCGACGCGCGTGGGCATGGGGAGCCCTCCGTAGTTCCAGCCTGGCACACGTGGCCCCGGACGGTCTATGAGCGCGCCGAGGTCATCGTCCCCGGAGGCCCTGTTACGTTTGCATTCCGGCAGGCATCTGCTCTAATGTGTGGGGAGTCAGCCGGAGAGGCGAAGGTAAGGCGGAACGATGGCGAAGGCAGTGTGGAACGGTAAAACAATAGCGGAAAGTGATACTTACGAGACAGTGGAGGGAAATATCTACTTTCCGGAGCGGACGGTGAACCGGGAGTATCTGCGGCCCAGCTCGACCACGTCGACCTGTCCGTGGAAGGGGCAGGCGCGGTATTACACGCTGATGGTGGACGGGCAGGAGAATCAGGACGCCGCCTGGTATTACCCGAATCCCAACCCCGCGGCACGCAACATTAAGAATCACATCGCCTTTTGGCGCGGGGTGGAGGTGGAGAAGTAGTCGCGGCGATCCGTCGCAGGAGAGTTGCAGCGCCAGGGGGAGTTCCAGACGGAACTCCCCCTGTTCTTTACAGATAACGCTTCTGGTGCCATTCCCAGGCGCTGGCCACGATGGAATCGAGCTGGGTGTGGCGCGGCTTCCAGCCCAGTTCGCGGCCGATTTTCTCCGAGCTGGCGATGAGTACCGCCGGATCGCCTGGACGGCGCGAAACGACCTGTGCAGGGATCGGGTGACCGGTGACGCGGCGGGCGGATTCAATGACTTCCCGGACGGAAAAGCCAGCGCCGTTGCCGAGGTTGTAAATATGCTGGCCGCCCTGGCCAAGCGCTTCCAGCGCCAGCAGATGTGCCTGAGCGAGATCCTCGATGTGGATGTAGTCGCGGACGCAGGTCCCGTCGGGAGTGGGGTAGTCGTCGCCGCGGATGCTGACTTTGTCGCGGCGGCCCAAAGGGACGTCCAGAACCAGCGGAATCAAATGGGTTTCCGGCTCGTGAGCTTCTCCCCGGCCGCCCATCGCTCCAGCCACGTTGAAATAGCGCAGGCTGGCGTAGGGAAAACCGTGTACCCGATACATCCAGGCGAGCATTTTTTCCACCAGAAGCTTCGACTCACCATAGGGATTGGTCGGGCGGAGGGGAGCATCTTCGCGGATCGGCGTGGACTCAGGCTCGCCATAGACCGCAGCCGTTGAGGAAAAGACCAGCCGGCGGACACCGGTCGAGAGCATGACTTCGAGAAGACTGAGAGTGGCCGCGCTGTTGTTACGAAAGTAAACCTCTGGTTTCGCCATGCTTTCCCCTGCCTCAATGAAAGCGGCGAAATGCAGCACCCCGTCGAATCCGGAGGAGAAAAGGTTCTCGAGCCGAGGGCGGTCGGCCACGTTGCCTTCGACGAACTCGGCCCCTGCCGGCAGCATGGGGCGCCGGGCATGGGAAAGGTTGTCGAAAACAACTACCTGGTGCCCTTGCGACACCAGGAGGGCGGCGACTGTACCACCGATATACCCCGCGCCCCCGGTTACCAGAAATTTCAAATTCGCTTCCCCCCTGTCTTTAGTATGCTAAGGGCGATCCCTTTCCGGTCTTCTCTTCTTATAGCCCATTCGGAATCGCCGGATAACCGCTTGTTGCGCTCGGGTTGTGCCGCCGTGGCTCTCAGCAGGCATCTCACGAGAGAGGCAACCCGCAAACGGGTTCGGTTCCGCCATGAACGAAGGTTTCGCGCCATGCGTCCAATCTCTGAGCAGGAGAATCCTGGGCTCACCAGCAGGAGGGATGTGCAGGTAACGCGTTCGGGGAAGCATACGTAACCATTTGAGGTATGCCATCGGTAACCAGATGTGCAAAACTAGAGACAACACGGCCCACCTGAGTATACCGGGCAACCTGGGGCGCTGAGTTCCGCCTGGAGCCCGGATCAGGTAGTTTTGGTCCTTCGTGTGCAGCGAAAGCTCGGGCGTCCGTTTGGGTGAACGAAGCTTTTTCTCCGGAAACAGGTTGGAAACAGATAAAGACTAAGGATTATGGCTACCAACGAATTCTCCTTTGATCGTGGTACCTTCGGATTGCTGCCCGAGCCGAAAGGCAGAGGGCGCTCGTTTGCGCTGAGTACGCTGCTGAACGCGAGCGCGGCGGCTATCGTCCTGTTGCTGAGCCTGGCGCAGGTGCATGAAGTGCGGGTGCACGAGCAGGTCACGCAACTGGTTTTTCCCTCGCCGGCGCCCAGGCCGACACCGCCGCCGGTGGTCCAGGTGAAGTGTCTTCCGCCGCCGCCGGTGGTACGGGACGAGATGCCGAAGATCGAGATGCCGAAACCGATCGCGCCGCCGCCGCCGAAGCCGGTGGAGATCAGGATGCCGGAGCCGGTGCTGCCGAAGCTGGAAGCGGCGCCACCGCGGCGCGTTGAGCCGCCCCCCCAGCCGAAAGTCGGATTGTTCAGGAGCGAATCGCCGACGCTGGTGGCGAATAACAGGGCGCGGCCGAGCGTGACAGCGGGAGGGTTTGGCGATCCCGAGGGAGTGAAGGCCAATCCGAATGCGGATCGGCCGGCGACAATTGCCGCGGTGGGCTCGTTCAGCGGAGCGCCGGGAATTGGGCCAGTGGGAGCGGGGCGCGCGCGTGAGGGCTCGATCCACGGGGCCGATTTCGGTTCCGGTGTGGCGCACGGAGTTCCAGGCGGGCGCGATCGGGGTACCGTGGCATCGTCGGGCTTCGGCAGCGGCATGGTGGGCGGGACCGGGCGGCGAGGCAGCCACGGCACGGTGGCGCGAGTGAGCTTCAACAACGACGAGTTCGGCAGCGGGCCATCGCATGTACCGCAGCCGACCGAGCCGTCCGTCACGCCGATCATTGTGCTGAGCAAGCCGTTGCCATCGTATACTGCCGAGGCCCGGGAACTGAAAATCCAGGGAGACGTGACGCTGCGGGTTTGCTTTACGGCTGCCGGACAGGTCCAGGTGCTGGGGGTGGTGAACGGCCTGGGACACGGACTGGACCAGCAGGCGGTGAAGGCGGCAGAGCACATCCAGTTCAAGCCGGCGACGCGGGACGGGCGTCCGGTGAATGAAGTCAGCCTGGTGCGGATCACGTTCCAGATGGCGTAGCGGCAGGCGAATGGGCGCGGGCATTCCTCGCCGGCGCAATCGGCACAGAGCAACAAAGGACAGGAAGTCAGGAGTCAACGCATGGTTCGTAAGGTCATGATGCTGGGGATGGTGGCGCTGCTGGGCGCTCCGCTTCTCCACGGCCTCCCGCTTTTCCACGGCAGGCACCACCATGAGTTTTTCAAACCGGTGCCCCTGTCACCCCGGCAACAGCAACTGGTGCAGGAAGCCATCGCCCGGGAGAGGGTGACGATCCTTCAGGTGGAGAAGAGCACGCCGCTGGTGCAGACCTACATTCAGGACATGCGGCCGGACGTGACGCTCTACCAGGTCCCGGTGGACGATCAGTACATGATCGGCCGGGTGGATTTCAGCAAGGCGTTCAGGGCGGATGAATATGCGGTGCGGAATTACAACCAGGGGGAGAAGAAGCACTTTTTCTCAGGGTCCTTTGGGTTCATGACCCAGCTGACCCATCTGTTCCATGTGGAATTCGCGCCCACCGGATTCATGTCGATGATGTTTGTCGATCCGACGGGCTTCAACCAGCAGAACTACAACTTCACTTTCGTGCGGCGGGAATTTCTGGGTAACGTGCGCACCTGGGTATTCGACGTGGAGCCGAAAGAGGCGAAGCCGGGCCGGTTTCTGGGGCGGATCTGGGTCGAAGATCAGGACGGAAACATTGTGCGTTTCAACGGGACGTATTTGAACAATCCCGACGATCCGGTGCACCACTACTTCCATTTCGACAGCTGGCGGGTGAACATCCAGCCGGGGCTCTGGGCGCCGCTGGCGGTGTACGTGGAGGACACGCTGCGGAACGGGCCGAACCACGCGCAGAGCTTCCGCGGGCAGACGACGTTCTGGGGCTATTCGCTGAAGCTGCCGACCAGTCAGTCGGACGCGGAGTCGATGCAGATTGAGAACGCGGAGGACGAAAGCGCCAACAACGGCGACGTGAGCCCGCTGCAGGCGGAGCGGGAGTGGATTTCCGAGGCGGAGCAGAATGTGCTGGACCGGCTGACCCAGGCCGGACTGCTGGCGCCTCCGAGCAATTTCGACAAGGTGCTGGAGACAGTCACCAACAATCTGATCATCAGCAACAATCTGCAACTTCCCAGCGACATCCATTGCCGGGTGCTGCTGACGGAGCCGCTGGAATCGCTGGCGGTGGGCAATACGATTCTGATCAGCAAGGGACTGGTGGACGTGTTGCCGAACGAGCCGGCGCTGGCGGCGGTGATTTCCTTCCAGCTGGCGCACATCCTCGAAGGGCACCACATCGATACGCGGTACGCTTTCAGCGATCGGCTGCTGTTCCCGGATTCGGCAACCTTCCAGCGGATCGATATGAATCACTCGGCGATCGACGATCAGGAAGCGGCGAAGAAGGCGCTCGAGCTGTTCGACAATTCGAACTACAAGAGTCAGGCCGGAGAAGCGGGGCTGTTCTTCGAGCAGGTGGAGGCAAGCGACAGGCAGCTGCCGGCGCTGTTTACACCGCGGCTGGGCGACTCGCTGCTGGCGCCCGACGGACAGCCGTGGCTGATGGCTCTGACCCAGGGAGCGCCGCGGCTGGATATGAACAATCTGACCCAGACGGCCGCGTTGCCGCTGAACAGCCGGCTGAAGATCGATCCGTGGGACGACAAGGTCTTCATGCTGCACTTCGCCCCGGCACGGCTGCTGAACGCGCGGGATAAGATGCCGCTGGAGATCACACCTCTGTACTTCAAGCTGCAGCGGTATCAGGAGCCGTCCACCGTGGCGGCGCCCCCGGCGGGCGCGGCTGCGCCGACGGCGAACGGGCCGCAGTAAACCACAGAAGCCCTGGCCTGGGGTGAGGCGCAGCCAGACGAACGGCTCGCTGCCCCATGGATGCGAACGGACTGAACCACAGGCCGGAAACTGGAGTTCAGCAAGCTGAAACCGGAGAACGGAAAGACGTGAAACTATTCGGAATTCTGGCACTGCTTCTTTTGCCCACTGCGCTGCTGGCGCAGAGCCCCGCCGCCGCGGCGGGCGGCGAGGCTACCCTGTGGGCCGGCGGGGAGGGTACGACCTTCAATCCGGACTATAGCTGCAAGAGCAACTCGCCGTTCCAGTGCTGGGGCAATCAGCTGGTGGGGCCGACGGCGTTCTTCGACTTCAACGTAACCCCGAAATGGGGCGTCGAAGGCGAAGCTCGGTGGCTGCACTGGAACGGCCAGGGCGGAATGACGATGGCGAATTACCTGGTCGGCGGGCGGTACCGCATTGTGCGTTTCGACCGGCTCAGCGGCTGGGCCAGGCTGCTGGTGGGCGGGGGATGGATTCAGACGCCCAATTATCCGCAGGCGGGAAGCCTGAAGGGCAGCTTTTTCGCATATGCTCCGGGGGCAACGGTGGAATACCGGCTCGGGCGTCGGCTGGCCCTGCGCGGGGATTATGAATATCAGATCTGGCCGTCGTTTTACGGGCCGCCGACATACAGCAGCACGGGAACTTTACAGGAGCACGACAACGGGCTGACCCCGAATGGACTGAGCATAGGCATCAGCTATCGTATCCTGGGGCCGTAAGTCCGGGAACGGGACAGGAAAAAGGGCCGGGCGCACAGCCCGGCCCTTTTTCCGTGCGGCATCTCAGAAGTGGTAGGCGATGCCGATAGTCGGATCGTAAATGTTGTAGTAGACACCGGTCTTGGTGTCGCCACCGGGGTAATTGAAGGATGGGGTCTTGGTCACCAGGTTGCGGAACTCGGCGCGAATATCGAAGCTGGGGCTGATCTCATAAGCGAAGCCCACGCCCCACAGCGCGCCGACGTCGGTGCTGCGGCTGACATCGAAGGTGTCGGTCTTGTGGTCGTCGATGGGCGAAAACAGGATCCCGGCTGCGCCGGCTTCCAGAAAGGGATTCCAGTTCTTGTAGTTAAAGCTGTAAACGTAGGCGCCGGAGATTTCCTGGATGCGGTCGTGAATGTGGTAGTCGCCGCTGGGGAAGGTGAAGTGCTGAACGTTCTGATTGTACTGGTAGTTCAGCTCCAGGGCGCCGTGCGGAGTGAGGTCGTAACGGTAGCTGAGCAGTCCTCCCGGACCGTAGCCAACAGTGGAATGGAGCTCAACGGCGTCTCCGGCGGCAAAAGGAGCCATAATGGCGGATTCGCTCAGGCTGATATCCTGCCGGCTCTCCTGAGCCATGGCCGGCATGGCGGCCAGCGGCAGGAACAACAACACAAGGAACAACGATTTCTTCATGCGACGATCAACCTCTTGACCGCCATCGGGAGATCGGGCCGCACGCAAAAAGCGGGTACGGCAGGAGTCCCGGGGGCTCCGTGAAATTGCAAACATCGAGGGGATGTCTACCTGGTCATTGTACCTGCCGCGGAGCATTTCGACAGCCTGAGGAGGAAGTCACCGGCCGCGCGAGCGGCGTGGCCGCGGCGCGCTGACGGGCGTTTCCACGGATGCATCATGAGCCGCTGCGTGCTCCACACGCCAGGAGAAGGGATGGCCGCGCTCGGCCGCGAGCGTGCGCACCACGCCCAGGAACGCGAGGCCAGCGTGCGAGAGCGTGGCGCGGGCGCGATGCACCAGCCATAAACGGCGGGCGATCTTCAGCTCCGGGACCGCGACCTGCACCAGCTCGCCGCGAGCGAGTTCCGGCTGGACGGTAAGGCCGGGAACCAGCGCCACCCCGTTGCCCAGGGCCACGAAGCGCTTGATCGCCTCGAGGCTGGGCAGTTCCACGCCCATGTTGAGCGGGGTCTGGTGGCGGGCAAAGGTTTCGATAACGCGCTGGCGCAGCGGCGAGCTGACGATGTGCGCGACAAAATTCTGGGCTCCGAGATCGCGAATGGAGATCTGGCGGTGCTTCGCCAGAGGATGGCGCGGATCGACGACGAAGGCGACCGTGTCGGTGTAGACGGCGATCGACTGCAGCCGGTCATCGTCCGGGCGGAAGGAAAGGATGCCGAACTCGGCGGCCCGCTCCAGCAGCTGGTCGGGAATGCGGCTGGCGAGCGAGCGCTGGACGGTGACGCCGATGTGCGGGCAGACGCGGCGGAAGGCGTCGAGCACCGGGAGGAGCCACAGGCAGGTGTACTCGTTGGCGGTGATGGTGAGGCGCCCGCGTTCGAGCGAGCGCAGTTCTCCGAGAGCGGTGGAGGCCTCGCCGCGCAGGCGCAACAGGCGCTCCGCATAGCCGCGCAGCAGCTGGCCGGCCGCGGTCAGGGTGCCGTCGCGCGAGGCGCGCTCGAAGAGGGTCTCGCCAATTTCGTCCTCGAGTTTGCGGATGGTGTGGCTGACGGCGGGCTGCGTCCGGCGCAGGCGCTGTGCGGCGCGGGAGAAGCCCTTCTCTTCGACGACGGCAAGGAAGGTTTCGAGCTGCGAGAGGTCCATAAGGCAGGGATTACAGGTTACGGTTTACGGGTTGGGGGATTCAGCGTCAGGACCAGGGTGGAGATTCTCACCATAACGAAGACTCGGGAGTGAGGCCTCTTCGAGCTTAGACATAAATAGTATTTATGTAAATGCAAATAATTACAAATTTGCTTTATGGCGGGAGCTTTGCGAAACTGAATTTGCGCGGCGCACAATGAAGGCTGCGGGGATCCCCGATGACCCAGAACCGCATTCATTTCTTCGATACCACCCTGCGGGACGGCGAACAGTCGCCGGGCTGCAGCATGACTCACCATGAAAAGCTGGCCCTGGCGCACTCCCTCGCGGATCTGGGAGTGGATATTCTTGAGGCCGGCTTCGCAATCGCGTCGGACGGGGACTTTGCGGCCATTTCCGCGATTGCCGAAGAAGTGCGCGGGCCGAGGATCGCTTCGCTGGCGCGGGCGCGGCGCGAAGACATCGAGCGCGCGGCCAGGGCCGTGGAGAAAGCGAAGCGGCCGCGGATTCACGTCTTCCTGGCGAGTTCGGACATCCATCTGGAATACAAGCTGAAGATCGGGCGCACGGAGGCGCTGGACCAGGCTGCAAAGATGGTGGCGCTGGCGCGCACTTACGTGGACGACGTCGAGTTTTCGCCGGAGGATGCGACGCGGACGGACCGGGAGTTCCTCTGCCAGTTCGCAGGCGCGGCGATCGCCGCCGGGGCGACGACCATCAACCTGCCCGATACGGTGGGCTACGCGACGCCCGAGGATTATGCCGCGATGTTCCGCACCGTGCGCGAGCGGGTGCCTGGCGCGGACCGCGTGATTTTGTCGACGCACTGCCACAACGATCTGGGATTGGCCGTGGCCAACACGCTCGCGGCTGTGGCCGCGGGAGCGCGGCAGGTGGAGTGCACCATCAACGGCATTGGCGAGCGGGCCGGCAATGCGGCTCTCGAAGAGATTGCGGCGGCGCTCCGGGTGCGGGCGGACGCTTATCCGTACGAGCATGGGCTGAAGATGGAAAAGCTGTATCCGGTGAGCCAGCAACTGGCAGGGACGATCAGCTTCGGCCCGGCGCCGAACAAGGCGGTGGTGGGGACCAACGCGTTTGCGCACGAGGCGGGCATCCACCAGCACGGGGTGCTCTCGAATCCGCTGACTTACGAGATCATGACGCCGGTCTCTGTCGGAGTGCCGGCGAATCGGATGGTGCTGGGCAAGCATTCCGGGCGGCACGCGCTGCGCTCGCGGCTGGAGGCGCTGGGATACCGGTTGTCGACCCCCGATCTGGACGTTGCGTATCGCGCGTTTACCGGGCTGGCCGATCGCAAAAAGGCAATCTACGACCAGGACCTGATCAATCTGGTGGCGCATCACCAGCGTCACGAGGATCTGATCTCCAGCGAAAAGGCGGTTAGCTGAGAACGGGCTGGCCCAAAGAGCAGTCAGCGAGAAGCCGGTCAGCGAACGAGCGGTGCAGCGACTGGCGCGAAGCAGGAACCAGCGAGAGCTCATGACGAAAAAGCTGAAGATCTTGATTCTGGCCGGCGACGGCATCGGCCCGGAAGTGACTGCGGAGGCGGTGCGCGCGCTGAAGACTGTGGCGGAGCTGGGCGGGCATGACTTCCAGTTTGAAGAGAAGCCGATTGGCGGCGTGGCGATCAGGGCGAAGGGGTCCCCGCTGCCGGACGAAACGCTGGAGGCGGCGCTCGACAGCGACGCGGTGCTGCTGGGCGCCGTGGGGAGCAACGAATTCAATGCGTTGCCGCCCAGCCAGCGGCCGGAAGCAGGGCTGCTGAAGATTCGCGCCGAACTGGGAGGGTTTGCGAACCTGCGGCCGTCGTTCGCCTGGACGGGGCTGACGGGAAACTCCCCGCTGCGGCCGGAGGTGGTCGAAGGCGCGGACCTTCTGTTCGTCCGCGAGCTGCTGGGCGGCCTTTACTTCGGGCAGCCGCGCAATTGGGACAGGCAGGCCAACGCTGCCTGGAACACGATGCGCTACACGCGCGATGAAGTGATCCGCGTGGCGCGCGTGGCCTTCGAGCTGGCGCGCAGGCGGCGCAGGAAGGTGACCTCCGTGGACAAGGCCAACGTGCTGGAGGTGTCGCAGTTGTGGCGCGCTGCGGTGGCGGAGCTGGCCGAACAGTATCCCGACGTGAAGCTGGAACACCAGTATGTGGATGCGATGGCGATGCACCTGATGAATTCGCCGCGAAATTTCGATGTCGTTCTGACAGAAAACCTGTTCGGGGACATCCTGTCGGACGAGGCAGCGGTGATTACGGGATCGCTGGGCATGCTGCCCTCGGCGACGCTGGGCGGCAAGGTGAATCTGTACGAGCCGGTGCATGGATCGGCGCCGGATATCGCGGGGCGCGGGATCGCCAATCCGCTGGGCGCGATTCTGACGGCGGCGATGCTGCTGCGCTATTCCTCCGGGCTGGAGGAAGAGGCCGCGGCGGTCGAGTCCGCGGTGCGCCAGGTGCTGGACGACGGGTACCGGACGAAGGATCTGGCGCGCGGCGCCGCCTCGGCGAAGGCGCTGTCGACGCCGGAGATGGGCAGGAAGGTGCGGGAGGCGCTGGCCGCACGGGTAACAGCGCCTTCAGTGAAGTAGGCCGAACGGGACGGGCGAAGCAAAGTGCGAACAGGTTACCAGCTCGGAGGCGGTCTGCTGCTGACGGTTTTGGCAGCAGGAGCGCCGTGCGCGGGTGCGGCGACAGCGAAGGTGCGGCCAGTCCGCGACGCGGGATGGGCGCGCGCCTTTGCCACGCCGGGAACTCCGACCCGGGGAGTGACGCTCGGGCGGGAAAACATGCTGAACCGGAATTCGAGGCTCGCAGCTCTGCTGAAAGCTTCATTTCCTCAGAAGCAGTGGTTCTGGTACGACCACGACCATTTCACACCGCTGCCCAGTCTGGTTCATATTTTCATCGGCGTCCCGGGCGATGCCATCCTCGACGACAACCGGTATGTGACGGCAGATGGCTGCGTTCCGCATGACTGTGTTGCCAACCGCGGCATGTTGTGGATCGACACGGGAACCCAGCCCGCATTTCTGATGTTCGCCGCTATCAATCCCATCCGCAGCAACAATCCGCCGTTTGAGAGCCATCTTTGGATCTATACCAGCAGGAAACTGAGCTGGCAGCCAATGCCCGCACCGTTCCTCTTTAGTCTGCATCGCTGGCTGGCGGCGACTGGCGAACCGGGATACCGGGAAACAGACGGTTACCACTACAGCTTTTCGATTGAAACCATTGTGCAGCCGGATGGGGTCATGGTCGATCTGGGGCCGGACGTTCTCGGCCTTTCTGCCGTATCCGCGCAGCACGGAGCAGGGTTATGAGCGCAGCAAAGACGCTGTTTGAGAAAGTCTGGGAATCGCACGTGGTCGCGGAGCCGGGGAACGAGCCGGCGCTGCTCTACATCGATCTGCACCTGATCCATGAAGTGACCTCGCCGCAGGCGTTTGAGGGGTTGCGGCTGGCGGGACGCCGGGTGCGGCGGCCGGACCGGTCGATCGCGACGGTGGATCACAATGTGCCGACGACCGCGAACCGCGTGGTCATCGAGGATCCCGTCGCGGCCAGGCAGATTGAGACGCTCAGGAGGAACTGCGCGGATTTCGGCGTGACACTCTACGACGTGGAATCGCCGCGGCAGGGCATTGTGCACGTGATCGGCCCCGAGCTGGGGCTGAGCAAGCCGGGCATGACCATCGTCTGCGGCGACTCGCACACCTCCACGCACGGTGCGCTGGGTGCGCTGGCCTTTGGCATCGGCACCTCGGAAGTGGAGCATGTGCTGGCGACCGAGTGTTTGCCCCAGGGCAAGCCGAAGACGTTCCGGATCAGCGTGGAAGGCGAACTGCCCGAAGGCGTGACCGCGAAGGACATCGTGCTGGCGATCATCGGGCGCATCGGCACCGACGGCGCGACGGGCTGCGTGATCGAGTATGCGGGGTCGGCCATCCGTTCGCTGAGCCTCGAAGGCCGCATGACGGTCTGCAACATGAGCATCGAGGCGGGCGCGCGGGCGGGCATGATCGCGCCGGACGAGACGACCTTCGCTTGGCTGAAGGGCCGGCCCTTTGCTCCGCAGGGCGCGGACTGGGATCGCGCCGTCGCCGAGTGGCGCAAGCTGGCCACCGATCCAGGCGCCAGATTCGACCGCGAGCTGACGATTCCGGCAGTGGAGATTGAGCCGTGCGTGACGTGGGGGACGAATCCCGGGATGGTGGCATCGGTGACGGGGCGTGTGCCCGAACTCGGGGATGCGAAAACCGAGGCGGATCGGCGGGCGTGGACGCGCGCCCTCGAGTACATGGACCTGAGGCCGGGCACGCCGATCGAGGAGATCGCCATCGACCGGGTCTTTATCGGGTCGTGCACGAATTCGCGGATTGAAGACCTGCGGGCAGCGGCGAAAGTCGTGGCCGGGCACAGGGTGCACAGCAGCGTGCGGGCGATGGTAGTGCCCGGTTCGCAGCTGGTGAAGGCACAGGCGGAGCGCGAGGGGCTGGACCGCATCTTTCGCGAGGCGGGATTCGAGTGGCGCGAGCCGGGATGCTCGATGTGCCTCGGGATGAATCCCGACATTCTGCAGCCGGGTGAGCGGTGCGCCTCAACCAGCAACCGGAATTTCGAAGGCCGGCAGGGACGCGGCGGAAGAACGCATCTGGTGAGCCCGATGATGGCGGCGGCTGCGGCGATCATGGGCCGCTTCACCGATGTGCGAACCTGGGAGTTTAGGAAGGAAGAGGTGCCGGCGTAATGGAGAAGTTTCGCAAGCTGACGTCGAAGGTAATGCCGCTGGACCGCGTCAATGTGGACACGGACCAGATCATCCCCAAGCAGTTTTTGAAGCGGATTGAGCGCACCGGCTATGGGGAGTACCTGTTTTTTGACTGGCGGCAGGATCCGGGTTTCGAGCTGAACAATCCGCGCTACGCGGGCGCAAAGATTCTGGTGGCGGCGCGGAACTTCGGCTGCGGCTCGTCGCGCGAGCACGCGGCCTGGGCGCTGAGCGACTACGGATTCCGGTGCGTGATTGCGCCGGGTTTCGCGGATATTTTTCACTCGAACGCGGGGAAGAACGGAATTTTGCTGGTGACGCTGCCCGGGGAGCAGGTGCAGACGCTGCTGGATCGCGCGGCGAAGACGGAGAATTACAGCCTGACGGTGTCGCTCGAAGAGAATACGATCCACGATGGGCATGGATTTGCGACGCAGTTCGCCATCGATCCGTTCCGCAGGGAGTGCCTGCTGGAGGGCCTCGATGACATTGGGCTGACGCTGCGGCATGCCGCGGAGCTGGACAAGTTTGAAAAGCAGCACGACGCGGCGTTCTGGGTCGCGCCTCGTGCAGGAGAACAGGCGCAGGCATGAGCGGAAACGGGAAGAGTGGAAACGGCAAGCTGCATTCGATTGCGCTGACGGAAGGGCCGAGCCGCGCGCCGGCGCGTGCGATGTTCCGTGCGGTGGGCTTCACGCGCGAGGACCTGGCGAAGCCGATTATCGGGATCGCAAATACCTGGACGGAAATCGGGCCGTGCAACTTTCATCTGCGGCAACTGGCGGAGGCGGTGAAGCAGGGCATCCGCGAGGCTGGCGGCACCCCGATGGAGTTCAACACCATCACCATCTCCGACGGGATCACGATGGGTACCGAAGGCATGAAGGCCTCTCTGATCAGCCGCGAGGTGATTGCCGACTCGGTGGAGCTGGTGGCACGGGCCAACCAGTTCGACGGCCTGGTGTGCATTGCCGGCTGCGACAAGAACATGCCCGGCACGGTGATGGCGCTGTCGCGGCTGGATATTCCTGGGCTGATGCTCTATGGCGGGTCGATTGCGCCGGGTCATCTGAACGGGAAGGCCCTGACCGTGCAGGACGTCTTCGAAGCCGTGGGCGCGCATGCGGCGGGCAGGCTGAACGATGCGGGCCTGGAAGCCGTGGAGGCCAGTGCGTGTCCGGGAGCGGGCGCGTGCGGCGGTCAGTTTACCGCGAACACGATGGCGATGGCCTGCGAATTCCTGGGCATCTCGCCGATTGGGCTGTCCGGAGTGCCGGCATTTCTCGAGGAAAAGCTGGAAGCCTCGCGCGAGGCGGGGCGGATCGCGATGCAGATGGTGCGCAGCGGGCTGAAGCCGAGCCGGCTGATTACGCCGCAGGCGATTGAGAACGCGATTGCCAGCGTGGCGGCGTCGGGTGGATCGACGAATGCGGTGCTGCACTTCCTGGCGATTGCGAATGAAGCGGGCATCCCGCTGACGATTGACGATTTCGACCGCATCAGCAACAGGACGCCGCTGCTTTGCGATCTGAAGCCGGGCGGCCAATACGTCGCCGTGGATTATCAGGCGGCGGGCGGGAGCCGGCTGCTGGCGAAGCGGCTCATCGAAGCTGGACTGATCGACGGATCGTGCCTGAATGTGTCCGGCAAAACGCTGGCCGAAGAGGCCGCCTCCGCGCAGGAGACGAGGGGGCAGGATGTGATCCATCCGCTGGATAAGGCGCTGAAGCCGACCGGCGGCCTGGTGATCCTGAAAGGCAATCTGGCGCCGGAAGGCTGCGTGATCAAGGTGGCCGGACACAAACGGCTGGAGCACCGCGGGCCGGCGCGTGTCTTCAACTGCGAGGACGATGCCTTCCACGCGGTCGAGTCCGGGCGGATCAGGCCGAATGACGTGATGGTGATCCGCTACGAAGGGCCGAAGGGCGGCCCTGGCATGCGCGAGATGCTGGCCGTGACTGCGGCCGTCGCGGGCATTTCGGAGCTGAGCGACACGGTGGCACTGCTGACGGACGGGCGCTTCTCCGGTGCAACGCGCGGTTTGATGGCCGGCCATGTGGCTCCCGAAGCCGCCGTCGGCGGGCCGATCGCTGCCGTGCGCGAAGGCGACACGATTCATTTCGATATCCCCAACCGTAAGCTGAACGTCGAGATTTCGGACTCCGAACTTTCGGCGCGCATGAAGGACTGGAAGAAACCCGAGCCGAAGTTCCGGCGCGGGATCTTCCGCAAATACACCGATGCGGTTTCGTCGGCGTCGCAGGGCGCGGTGACGAATTAGCAGAGCGCAGGACACAGAGCTCAGTTGCCGCCGCGGCAGCCGGGCAGGGGAGGGGCAGGATGGCAGCACCGAAACAGGAAACGAGTCACACAACACGTCTCACCGGCGCGGAGATTTTGTGGGCGACGCTGGAAGGCGAAGGGGTCAGCGTGGTTTTCGGGTATCCGGGCGGCGCCATTCTGCCGGCGTACGACGCGCTGCGGAAATTTCCCATCCGGCACGTGCTGGTGCGGCACGAGCAGGGCGCGGCGCACGCCGCCGATGGCTATGCGCGCGCATCGGGCAGGGTGGGGGTAGCGGTTGCGACCTCAGGGCCGGGCGCGACGAACCTGGTGACGGGCATTGCCACGGCTATGCTGGATTCCGTGCCGATGGTGTGCATTACGGGGCAGGTGTCGAGCAAGGTGCTCGGCACGGACGCTTTCCAGGAGGTCGACATCACCGGGATCACGCTGCCGGTGACGAAGCACAATTACCTGGTGACGCGCGCGGAAGACGTGGCGAAGACCATCCGCGAGGCGTTTCTGGTGGCGCGGTCGGGACGGCCGGGTCCGGTGCTGGTGGACATCGCGAAGGACGCGCAGCAGGGTTTGGCGGAGTTCGATTTTGCGGCGGCCGCGCCCAGGCCGCACCGTCCGCACCCTATGCTGAAGACCGAGTCGGAATCGATTCTGCAGGCGGCGGAGCTGATCCGCAGCGCGAAGAAGCCGGTGATTCTGGCCGGGCACGGGATTATTCAGTCGCATGCGTACGCTGAGGTGCTCACGCTGGCCGAACGGATGCGGATTCCGGTGGCCTCCACGCTGCTGGGACTGGGAGCGTTTCCCGCGTCGCATCCGCTGTCGCTGGGCATGATGGGCATGCACGGCGAGGCGTGGGTGAATCACGCCATCCAGCAGGCGGACCTCCTGATTGCCTGCGGGATGCGCTTCGACGACCGCGTGACGGGCACGCTGGCGACCTATGCGCCGAACGCGAAGAAGATTCACATCGAGGTGGATCCGGCGGAAATCAACAAGAACGTGAAAGTGGACGCGGCGCTGATCGGCGACCTGAAAGAGGCGCTGGAAGCGCTGCTGCCGCACTTAGCGCCGAAGCCGGGCAGGCACGAGTCGGCGTGGCTGAAGGAGATTGAGGCCAGCAAGGGCGAGGTCGCAGTGCGGGACATCAGGAATCTGCCCGACAGCGGACACCTGTACGCTGCGCATGTGATCCACGACCTGTGGCGGGCGACCGAGGGGAAGGCGATCGTCGTCACGGACGTGGGCCAGCACCAGATGTGGGAAGCCCAGTACTACAGGCACGACACGCCGCGTACGCTGATCACCTCGGGGGGTCTCGGCACAATGGGTTTCGCGCTGCCGGCGGCGATTGGCGCAAAAATCGCGTGTCCGGACAAGGAAGTGTGGGTGGTCGCCGGCGACGGCGGCTTCCAGATGACGGCGGCGGAGCTGTCGACGGCGACCCAGGAAGAACTGGACCTGAATATCGCGGTGGTGAATAACGGATATCTGGGGATGGTTCGGCAGTGGCAGGAGTTTTTCTACGAGAAGAACTATCAATCGTCGCCGCTGCGGAGCCCCGATTTCGTTAAGCTCGCCGAAGCGCACGGAATTCCGGGGACCACCGTCGGCAAACGTTCTGAGGTGGATTCTGCCATCGAGAAGGCACGCGGGCACAGGGGACCCTTCGTGATCAACTTCCTGGTGGAGAAGGAAGATTCGGTCTATCCCATGATTCCCGCCGGCTCGGCGCTGCATGAGATGATCCGCAGACCGAGCCGGAACCCGCTGGTCGAAACTGCAAAGGACGCCTGACATGCTGCATACATTCGTAGCGCTGGTGGAAGACAAGCCGGGCGTGCTGACGCGGGTGGCGTCGCTGTTCCGGCGGCTGAACATCAATATCGTGTCGCTCACGGTGGGGCATTCGGAGCGTGCGGGCGTGTCGCGCATGACGATTGTCTGCGAGGCCTCGCCAACCGCGGGGCACCGCATCGCGGCCAGTCTCTATAAACTGGAGAATGTTCTCCAGGTGGACGACGTCGGGCAGTTGTCGCATGTGGCGCGGGAGCTGGCGCTCATCAAGGTAGCCGCTACGCCACAGACGCGCTCCCAGGTCTTCGAGCTGGCGGAGGTGTTTCGGGCGCGCATCGTGGACCTTGCGCCGGAGTCGCTGATGATCGAGATCACGGGTGTGGAGAGCAAGATCGAGGGGCTCATCCAGGTGCTGAACGAAGCCGGCGACCGCATTCTGGAGATTTCGCGCACCGGGCGCATGGTGATGCGGCGCGGGCAGCACACCAGCAAGGTGCTGGAGGCGATGCGCGTGCCTGGGGTTGAAACGGTCGCGGAGTTCAAAGCGGAAGTGGAATCCGCCGCGCCCAGCGATCTGCTGATGGCGGAAGAAACAGGTTTTCGGGAATAGGACTCAGGGGACAGAAGAGCAGGTCCCTCGACTCGTTCGCTGGCCGCTGCGAACGAGCTTCGCTCAGAACCATATTACTTCAACAGAAAAGGAAGACGATGGCAAAGACTTATCACGATCAGGACGCCGATTTGTCGCTTATCCAGCAGAAGAAGGTAGCCGTGATCGGCTACGGATCGCAGGGGCATGCACACGCGCTGAATCTGCGCGACAGCGGCGTGGAAGTGCGGGTGGGGCTGCCCGCGACCAGCAAGTCCGTCGACAAGGCGAGGAAAGCAGGCCTCGAAGTCACGCCGGTCAGCGACGCGGCGGAGTGGGCCGACGTGGTGATGATCCTGACGCCGGACCACTCGCAGGGCGAGACCTACGCGAAAGAGATTGCCCCGCACATGAAGAAGGGCAAGACGATCATGTTCGGCCACGGATTCAACATCCGCTTCGGCGCGATTGTGCCGCCGGCGGAGATCGACGTCTCGATGGTGGCGCCGAAGGGGCCGGGGCATCGCGTCCGCGAGGTCTTCACCGAGGGAGGCGGCGTGCCGTGCCTTATTGCCGTGCATCAAAATGCCTCGGGGCAGGCGAAGGAACTCGCGCTTTCCTACGCCAGGGGCATCGGCGGCACGCGCGGCGGCGTTCTGGAGACGACCTTTGCCGAGGAAACGGAAACGGATCTGTTCGGCGAACAGGCGGTGCTGTGCGGCGGCACGTCGGCGCTGGTCAAGGCCGGGTTCCAGACGCTGGTGGACGCCGGCTACCAGCCGGAGATCGCTTACTTTGAGTGCCTGCACGAGCTGAAGCTGATCGTGGACCTGATGTATCGCGGCGGCCTGGCGTACATGCGCTACTCGATCTCCGACACCGCGGAATACGGCGACTATACGGCGGGACCGCGCATCGTGACCGATGCGACGCGCGCGGAGATGAAGAAGCTGCTGACGGAAATCCGGAACGGCACGTTCGCGAAGAAGTGGATCGAGGAGAACAAAACGGGCCGGAAGAGCTTCACCGAAATGCGCAGGCAGGAAGCCGGGCTGAAAGTGGAGGAAGTCGGCGCGCAGTTGCGCGCGGCCATGCCCTTCCTCGATCCGGTGGTCGTAAAGGAAGGTGTGCCTCAGCCGGCGGGGAAGTCCGGAAAGTGAATCTTGGAAGAGGACTGCGTGGCGGGAGCGCCATTCAAAGAGCTTCCGCAGCTCTTTATTGCCCGGTAGCGCCGCCGGATGGCATCCACAGGGGGGCTGCCGGGGTTTCGGTTATTCTCCAGGCAAGGGGTTCCCCATGGACACTATCCTTTCCCCGGCCCCCGCTGCACCCGCGCACACGCCGCTTCCCCAGATCGTGGACGCGCTGCGCCAGGTGGCCGCGCTGCACGGACTCACGAACCATGAATACGAATGGCTGGCAACGCGCTGCGAAGAGCTGCGTTTTCCTTCCGGGGCCGCGCTTTTTCGCGAAGGTGATCCGGCGACGAAGATGTCGATTATTCTGCACGGCGAGATTCACGTGCGGCGCCAGCAGAGCGGCGTCTCGCTGTTCGTGGGCCGCTCCGGGCAAATCACCGGCGTGCTGCCTTTCTCGCGGATGAAAACGCACGGCGGCGAGGGGTATGCGGCCACGGATGTGTGGGGCCTGCAGCTGGACCGCGAGCAGTTTCCCGAGATGCTGGAGGCAATTCCGTCGATGGGGCAGCGCTGCGTCTCCGTGCTGCTGGATCGGGTACGAGAGATGACCCGGCTGGAGCAGCAGACGGAGAAGCTGAGCGCGCTGGGCAAGCTGGCGGGCAATCTGGCGCACGAACTGAACAATCCGGCGTCGGCGGCGCAGCGCGCGGCCTCCGGGCTCATCGAAGAGCTGCGCATCTACGGCCAGCAGAAATTTCTGCTGGGCAGTTTGTGCCTCGACGAAAAGCATCTCGAAAATGTGCGTGCGTGGAGCCGGCGCATTGCGGAGCAGGCGCGCGCGCGGCCGGCGGATCCGGTAACCCAGGTGGAGCGCGAAGACCGGCTGCAGCGCTGGTTGCGCGAGCATCGAGTGGAGACGAGCCGGCCGATTGTGCCGGACCTGGCGGAGTTGAACGTTACCCCCGCAGAGCTGGACAAGCTGGCGGAGCTGCTGGGCGGCCAGCATCTGGAGATCGTGCTGTCGCAGTTCGCCTCGTCGGCGCGCACGGAGCGCATGGCGCAGGCCATGGTGGATTCGACGGCACGCATCTTCGACCTGATTGCGGCGGTCAAGGACTATTCCTGGATGGATCAGGCGCCGATCCAGCAGGTCGACATCCCTCAGTCGCTGGAAACGACGCTGGCCATGCTGCAGTCGCGCCTCGACAAGGTAGAGGTGGAACGCCGGTACGCGCCCGACCTGCCGCGCATCTCGGCGTACGCGAGCGAGCTCAACCAGGTATGGATGACGCTGCTGGAAAACGCGCTGGACGCCATGCACAACCGCGGGCGCATAACGCTGAACGCGCACTGCTCCGGCGATTCCGTGGTGGTGGAGATCTGGGACGATGGGCCAGGCATTCCCGAAGAAATTCAGGGACGCATCTTCGAACCGTTCTTCACGACCAAAGCGCCGGGCAGCGGCCTGGGGCTGGGACTGGATACCGCGCAGCGCATCGTTCGCCAGCATCGCGGGTATATCCACCTGATGTCGAAGCCCGGCGCCACGTGCTTTCAGGTGCGCCTGCCCATTGAGCCGCTGCGGGCGTATTAGGACCGCGCAGAATCGTCGCGCAGACCTGTGCGCAGGATTTCCTGGCGGGAGCCGGGGACAGGCAGCGACTCGGTCCAGCGAATGCCGGGGAGCTGGTCGAGCGCGGATCCCGCAGCGCGCGTGGTGAAGATGGCGAGCCAGCCGCCGGCGCTGAGGCGCGGCACGGCAAGCCGACAGGCCTGGGTCATTTTGTCGATGGCGCGCAGCGTGACGGCATCGAAGACGCGCTCCGCGGGCATCTGCTCCACGCGGCCGGCCCACACTTCGGTACGCAGGCCGAGGGTGCGGACAGCCTCGCGCAGAAACGCGGCTTTCCTGCCCTGCGATTCAGCGAGAGTGACGGCAATTCCAGGTCGCGCGATGGCGATGGGAATCCCGGGAAATCCGGCGCCGGAGCCGAAGTCGAGCAGGGTAATCCCGCCGGCTGGGATCAGTTCTGCGGCGAAGAGACTTTCCGCGAAGTGGCGGCGCACGATCGATTCCGGATCGCGCACAGCGGTAAGGTTGATGCGCGCGTTCCAGCGCAGCAGCAGTGCGAGGAAAGCATCGAGCTGCGCGGCAGCTGCTGGCGGGAGGGGCGCGGGATGGCCGCTGTGGCCGGGGTTCGATGTTTTGTTGCGCTCCATGGGATCGTTGTTTTGTCGACACTCGCTGAATAAAAGGTCCCGCTCACGCGCACGAGGAGGATTCTTCGATTCGCAGCGGTCTCTCCATCCAGCATACGTCCCAGAAGCGGCCGAATTTGTAGCCCTGCTCGGTGAAGGTACCAACGGCGCGGAATCCGAAGCGGGCGTGCAGGGCGGCGGAAGCGGGATTGGGCGGAACGTATCCGGCGACGATGCGGTGAATATCTTCCCGCGCCAGGGTCGCGAAGAGTCCGGCGTATAGCTTCGCACCCACGCCGCGGCCCGTGGCCTCGGGCGCGCAGTAGATGGTGGTTTCCACAGTCGTGCTGTAAGCTGGCTTGGCGCGAAAGCGCACGGTCCCGGCGTACCCGAGCACAGCGCCGGCTTCTTCCGCAACAACGAGGCGATAACGGCCCGTGCCTGCAAACTGGCCGAGCCACTCCGCGCGCTCGGCCAGGGATTTTGCTTCCAGGTCGAAGGTGGCAGGCGAGTGCGCGACGTAGTGGTTGTAGATTTCGGTGAGCTGTGGCAGATCGTGCGGGGTGGCCGATCGAATCATCAGAGAGGACATGCTGGACATCCTTTCCGGCGTTGTGCGTCCCTTACTGCCGGTCCAGCGTGACGCGGACGAACGCGCCCTCCGGCAATTCGCCTTCGATCAGGTGGACGACGCCATTCTTCACATAGCCCTTGGCGGGCTGCGGAAGCGCTGGCCGCGCGGCCGGCGCTGAAGGATTCGACAAGTGCCCAGGAGAGGAGCGGCGGGTGCCCCTGTCCATGGCGAGGTTGGCGAGGCGGTCGGCCTGCCTGTTTTTGCCGCGCAGGACGTGCTCGATGCGGAAAGCCTCGAGGCGGGCGATGCGGCGCTTCGCTTCTTCGTGGAGGGGGCGCAGATCGGGGCTGTTGACCTTGTAGCGGCCCTGGATTTGCCTGACGAGCAGCTCGGAATCGGCGACGACGCGCAGGCGTGGGTGGCCCGAGCTGAGTGCGTAGTCGAGCGCGGCGAGCAGGCCCCTGTATTCGGCGACGTTGTTGGTGGCGCGGCCCATAAATTCGCTCAATTCGGCCAGGGTCTCGCCGGCGGGTCCCTGAACGAAGACGCCATAGCCGGCCGGGCCGGGATTGCCGCGCGACCCGCCGTCGCAGTACGCGGTGATCCATACGCCGCCCTGAGGTTGGGCGGGGAAAAGACTCCTGCTGGCCGGGTGAGGCATAGGCAAAGTGTAAACGAGCGGGGCAGGGCGAGCGCTCCGATAAAATAGAGAGGATATGGCTTCTGGTCCGCTGGTCCAGATCGATTTCGCGCCAAAGCGTCCGACGGCAAAGCCGGAGTGGCTGCGCGCGCGCGCGCCCATGGGCGAGAACTACCACGACCTGAAGAAACTGGCGCGCAGCCTGAATCTGCACACGGTCTGCGAGTCGGCGCAGTGCCCCAACATTGGCGAGTGCTGGCACCATCGCACGGCGACCTTTATGATGCTGGGCAACACCTGCACCCGGCGCTGCGGCTTCTGTGCGGTGCCCAAGGGGCGGCCGGAGGCGATCGACTTCGACGAGCCGCGGCGCGTGGCTGAGGCCGTCGCCATGCTGGGACTGAAGTTTGCCGTGATCACCAGCGTGAACCGCGACGACGACGTGATCGGCGGGGCGCGGGCGTTCGTGATGGTGATCGAGGAGGTTCGGCGCCAGGCGCCTGGCTGCCAGGTAGAAGTGCTGATCCCGGATTTCCAGGGGAATGAGCAGGCGATCCGCATGGTGGTCGAAGCGCGGCCGGAGATTCTGAATCACAACACAGAGTCGGTGCCGCGCCTTTATCGCGTGGTACGGTCGGGGGCGCGCTACGAGAGGACGCTGCGGCTGCTGGAATTTGCAAAGCGGATTGAGCCGAAGGCCGTCACCAAATCCGGTGTTATGGTCGGCCTGGGCGAAGAGATGGACGAGTTGCTGCAGGTCTGCCGCGACCTGGCGGCGGTGGGCGTGGATGTGCTGACCATCGGGCAGTATCTGCGGCCGTCGAAGGATCATTTGCCGATTGCGCGCTACTACACGCCCGGGGAATTCGCGTTCATGAAGCAGGAGGCGCTGCGCATGGGCTTCCGGCACGTCGAGTCGGGGCCGCTGGTGCGCTCGTCGTACCACGCGCACGAGCAGGCCGACGCGGCAGAGAGCGGCGGCGTGCGGATGGTGATGTAGTCCCTTCCCGGCGCGTACAATACCTGTTTTGAGCCTCGGTTCAGAAAGACGAATGCTATGGCACCTTCGGTAATGGCGGGCATTCCCGCCCTGAAAGAAACATACGCGCAGCTGCGCGGCCGCATGGACAAGGCGGTGACGGATTTCCAGACCAACCTTGCTTCCGTGCGCACCGGCCGCGCCTCCATCCACATGCTGGACCAGGTGAAGGTGGACTACTACGGCACGCCGACCCCGCTGAACCAGGTAGGGCAGCTCACCACGCCGGACGCGAACATGCTCGTCATCCAGCCGTGGGACACGAGCCTGATCGGCGAGATCGAGAAGGCTCTGCGCACCTCGGACCTGGGCTTCAATCCCAACAACGACGGCAAGCTGGTGCGCGTGCCCGTGCCGCCTATGACGGAAGAGCGGCGGCGCGACGTGGTCAAACATCTGCATCGCGTGCTCGAGGACCACCGCACCGCGGTCCGCAACATCCGGCGCGACGGCAACGATCTCATCAGGAAGGCCGCAAAGGACAAGAAAATCTCAGAGGACGAGGAAAAGCGCTCGCTCGATGAGATTCAGAAGCTGACTGACGAAGAGATCAGGCGCATGGAAGAGATGGCGAAAAAGAAGGAAGCCGAAGTGATGCAGGTGTGAGCAAACGCCCAATCCTGCAGATGGAAACAACAAGGCCCGCGCAGGCGGGCCCTGTTTGCTGCGCCTCAGAGCTTATCCCTGGCGGGACGCAGGAGCGATGCCGACCTGGAGGAACGTTCCCTGGCCGAGCTTCAGGTTACCCCGATTATCGCGGAACGTAGCTGAGTCGTAATTCCGTACCGAGCTGCGCATCGAGACATGGCTGAGCAAGCCGGGTTCCTGGTCGATCTGCGTTTTGCTGCTGACGTGCCGGGGCGCCGGCGGCATGGTCTGCTGTCCTGTGACAGCCAGCTGCGCCTCATCCGCAGGGTATACGCCGATGACCGTCACCTTCACCGGGATGGTTCGACCATCCTTCAGCCGCGCATTTGTGAACGCCACACTGACCATGGAAGAGCCGCCGTTCGATGCACTCTGCACCTGATCGACCTCTCCCCACAACTGCGTGCCGCGGTCCAGGCGCATGCCGTTGGCAGTTGTCACGTCGCCGGTCAGGGTCGCTTCCACGTTCTGACCGCGATGGGCACTGCTGGCATCGAGCTTGTGATCGAGCCGGGCGTTGACGCCCACCAGGTTCCAGGACTGCTGCTGCATCATGTTCTGCTGTGTCGACGCGTGAGGCTGAGCCCACGCCGCGCCGGCGCATAAGAACGACGCCGTGGCCAGTCCGAGAGACCAGTTTCTGAAAGACGTTGCGAGCCGCATAAAATTCCACTCCTTTGCACAGAGAAAGATTGCCGACCACTCTCCGGCCGGCACCTGCCAGCGGCGATGGAGAGCACTTCGTCGGCGGGATGCTTCGTCCCGCCCTTCAAAGATCGCGTCTCAGCGCAATCCGCGCTGCGCGACCTGACCCCGGGCCTCTGCTTATTTCGACGCAGCGGGCCCGGCGATGGATACAGAGAAAAGGCGCGGGACGCGCAGAAATGCGCCCCCGAGGTGGCCCCACGCGGCAAACAGAACACGAAAGTTACATCACGCAGGAGTTACATCACGTAGGCGGCGCGCTCCAGCTCCAGCTGCATGCACTCGAGCGAGCAGCCGCCTTCCAGGCGCTGCACCAGCTCGCGAACGACTTCGGGATCGGCCCCATAGCCGCGGCCGGAGAGAAACGTGGTGACCAGCTCCGCTGCCTGCCAGGAATCCACTCCCGACTGGAGCAGCTCGGTGCGCAGCCCCGCCAGTTCGGCCACAGGGAACTTCTCGATTCTCGTCTCGTCGGCCATGGTTCCTCCTGAGCGCCCCGAATGCTCCCAGTTTCCACTCCCTTGCTCTGGTTAGACACGGGTTACGTCGGGATGTGTTGCTATAAACGGCGAAAAGAACGGAAACCTGGTGGCGTAGACTGGCAGATATGGCGCGCCGCCACCAGGACAACCCCGATCCGCAGGGCGGCCCATCGTGGATCCTGATGCTTCTGCTGATCCTGCTGGGCATGCTGGCGGCCACTGGCATCGCCTGGGCTTTTATTCACCCCATGCTGCACCCGAAATAAAGCGGCCGCGATCCGGCCGGCGAAACCCGGCGCGCACGCCACCCTGATCCGCTGGTTGGCGGTATCCGACATAAAATCAGACTGGAATTCGTCCCTGCATCCGGGCGCGAGGATGGAAGACAAATGCTGCGAGTGGGACTGACGGGCGGATTGGGCAGCGGCAAGTCCAGCGTGGCCGCCTTCTTCCGCGAATGCGGCGCCATCGTGCTGGAGGCCGATGCGATTGCGCGCGAGCTGATGCAGCCTGGGTGCGCAGTGTACGGCCTCATCGTGGAGCAATTCGGGCCTGGCGTGGTGCGGCCGGATGGATCGCTGGACCGCGCCCGTCTGGCGCAGCTGGCTTTCCGCGAAGGGCGCCTGGCGGAGATGAACCGGATCGTGCATCCGCCCACCCTCGCCGAGCAGGAGCGGCGGATGCGGGAGATTTTCGCGCGCGATCCGCGGGCTCTGGTGCTGGTGGAGTCGGCTCTGATCTTCGAGGCCGAGGCCGGCGGGAGCGCTCCCGTCTGGCGCCAGCGCTTCGATCGGATCGTTCTGGTGACCGCGCCCGATGAGCTGAAGATCCGGCGCTTCCTGGCACGCATGCTGCCGCCGGAGGCGAGCGAGCAGCGGCGGGCGGACGCGGAGGCCGATGCGCGTGCACGCCTGGTGGCGCAGATTCCCGACCGCAGGAAGGCGCCGCTCTCGGATTACGTCATCGACAATTCCGGCACGCTGGAGGCGACGCGTGCGCAGGTGGAACGCATCGCCCGGGAACTGCTCGCGGCGTCGGAGACGTTGTTGCCTTCCTCGCTACAATGAGAGTTGCCGTTACTCCCGCTGCCTGAGCCGCGTACGCTATGACCCTCCGCAGAGTTGTTCTGGTTCTCCTGTTCGTGGGAGCCTTCTGGTATCTCACCAGCCATTCGCTCTTCCGCGGCCGCAACCGTGCGGCCGATAACCCGCCCCTCGATCTCACCGAAGCCCAGGCCGCGCCGGAGTACACACCGGCCGAGATCAACAACATCGATGTCTACAAGCGCGTGGTGCCGTCGGTCGTCAATATCACCGCGGGCACGGTCACGCTGGACTTCTTCTATGGCTTCGTTCCCCAGGAAGATCAGGGCTCCGGCTTCATTCTGGACAGGCAGGGACACATCCTGACGAATTACCACGTGATCGCCAACGCGCAGAAGATCGAGGTGCAGACCTGGAATAAGCGCCGTTACCAGGCGCGGCTGATCGGCGGCGACCGGCTGCACGACCTGGCGCTGCTGCAGATTGACGCGCCCAATCTGCAGCCCGCCGTGCTGGCCAGCTCGCGCGATTTGCAGGTGGGCCAGCAGGTTTACGCCATCGGCAATCCCTTCGGGTTGTCCGGAACCATGACCTCCGGCATCATCAGCGCCATCCGCTCGGTGCGCGGGCCGGAGGATGCGCCCATCGAAAACGCCATCCAGACGGATGCGGCGATCAATCCAGGCAACTCCGGCGGCCCGCTGCTCAACTCACACGGGGAGGTGATCGGCATCAACACCATGATTGCCCAGAACGGCGCGGAGCAGAACGCAGGCATTGGCTTCGCCATCCCCATTGATACCGCCAAGGCGGTGCTCCAGGATCTGCAGAAGTACGGACACGCGCGGCGCCCCTCGCTGGGCATTCGCACGCTGGCCATCGGGCCCGACCTGGCGCAGCAGATGGGGCTGCCCGCCAGCTACGGCCTGCTGATTGAGAGCACGCAACCGGGCGGCGCGGCGGATCGAGCCGGCCTGCGTGGCGGAAGTCAGATGGCCTACCTGGGTAACATCCAGATCTCCATCGGCGGCGATCTGATCGTCGCCATCGACGGCCAGCCGGTTACGGACTCGCAGGACATCGCCGAAATCATGGACAGGCACCAGCCCGGCGACTCCGTTACCGTGACCTACTATCGCGGGCAGCGCAGGATGACGGCGCGCGTGGTGCTGGGCGAAGCGGACCAGCAGGCGAACGGATGAGCCCGGCCCCGCGCAGGTGGACCGCCGCGGAGATTCCCTCGCAGGCAGGGAAGCTGGCCCTGATTACCGGGGCCAACAGCGGCATTGGCTACCATACCGCGCTGGAGCTGGCGCGCGCCCGCTGCGGCGTGATTCTGGGATGCCGCGATCGCATCAGGGCCGACGCCGCCCGCACGCGCATCCTCGCCGCGGTTCCTTCCGCACAGATCGAAGTGCTGCCCATCAATCTCGCCAGCCTCGACTCGGTGGGCGCCGCAGCCGGCCACTTTCTCTCCACCGGACAGCATCTCGACCTGCTCATCAACAATGCCGGATTGCTGGCGCCGCCGCACCGTCAGGTCACCAGCGACGGATTCGAGCTGCAGTTCGGCACGAACCATCTGGGACACTTCGCGCTCACCGGGCTGTTGCTGCCCGCTCTGCTGTCACCAGGCGCGGTGTCGGGCGCCGCGGCGTCGCGCATCATCACCGTCAGCTCGAAAGCGCATCGCGGCGCCACCATGGATTTCGCCAACCTGCAGTGGGAGCGCGGCTATCGCCCGTGGCCGGCCTACCGGCGGTCGAAGCTCGCGAATCTGCTCTTCGGCTTCGAGCTGGAGCGCCGCCTCGAGCGAGCGCGCGCGGCGGCCCTCAGCGTGGTGGTGCATCCGGGCGTCGCCAATACGAACCTGTTCGCCGCCGGCCCGGGACAGGGCCATGGGCTTATCGCAAAGATCGCGCCGGCCTTCATCGCGCTGTTCGCGCAGTCCGACGCGCAGGGTGCGCTGCCCACGCACTATGCGGCCACAGCGCCGGAGATTCGCGGCGGCCACTTTTATGGCTGCGACGGATTCCGCGAGATGCGCGGCTATCCCGTGGAAGTCCGCGCGGAAACGCAGGCCTACGATGAGACGATGGCGGCCAGGCTGTGGGAAGTCTCCGAGAAGCTGACCGGGGTGCAGTTTCCGCTGGACGAAAGCCGGCCGCAGCGCGCATGATGCCCGTTCTCCATGCCGCGACCACCAATCCCGGCAAGCTGCGCGACTTTTCCGTGGCCGCGGCGGAATGCGCATTCGCGGTCGAGCCTTTACCCGGGCTGCGGGAGATGCGGGCTCCGGACGAGAACGCGCCGACCTTCGAGGGCAACGCCGGGCTGAAAGCGGAGTACTATAGCCGCCTTGCGCCGAAAGGCGCTCTGGTGCTCGCTGACGATTCCGGGCTCGAAGTGAACGCGCTGGGCGGCGCGCCCGGCGTGCGCTCGGCGCGTTACGCCCAGGATGCCGGCTACGCGCCGGACCCGGAGAGCCGGCCCGACCTCGGCTGGCTCGGAGCCGACGCCGTCGACATCCGCAACAATCTTTACCTGCTCGAGCAGCTGCGTGGAGTGGCGCAGCGCGCGGCGCGCTACCGCTGCGTGCTGGCTATGGCGCGCGACGGAGCCATTCTCTCGATTGTCGAAGGCAGCGTGGAAGGCGAGATTCTCACGTCTCCGCGCGGCACGGGCGGGTTTGGCTACGATCCGCTCTTCTGGCTGCCCGAGCTGGGCCGCACGATGGCCGAGATTCATCTCGAAGAAAAGCACAGGCTGAGCCATCGGGGACGCGCCTTTCGTGCGCTGCTGCCCAGGCTGCGGCAGATTGCTGGTTAATTGGGGCCGCAATTTCCGCAGTCAGAGCAGAAGTACGGAGACCCTCTCGCCCGCGGACAGCTGTTCCGTGGTTTCCGGGACCACCACAAAGCCGTTCGCCTGCGCGGCGGCGGCGAGATCGCCAGAGCCATGCCACGGGACGGGCCGGACGCGCGCGTCCCTCATATCGCTCTCCAGGCGCGCGGGGAGGAACCGCGTGAGGCCTGTTTTCACACGCATCTCCTCCTCCAGACGCGCGGTGACAAAGCGCGGGCCAGCGTCGGCTTCGCCGCCGAGCGCGCGCAGCAGAGGTGCAACAAACAGCGCGAAGGTAACCATCGTGGAAACAGGATTGCCAGGCAGGCCAAAGAAGTACGCATCCGGCAGCCGCCCGAAGACCACAGGCCTGCCGGGCTGGATGCGCGCGCCGGTGAACTGGAATTCCGCGCCGCGCCGCAGCAGGGCCCGCTCGACGAAGTCGAATTTTCCCACGGAAACACCGCCTGAGAGCAGGATCAGATCCCTGCCGGTAGCTGCGGCGAGCGCTTCTTCCGTGGCCGCCCAGTCGTCCCGTACGACAGGCAGGATCGCTGGCGCGGCACCGGCAGCGAGCGTCTGCGCGGCCAGTGAGTAACTATTCGAGTTACGGATCTGATGAGGCAGCGGCGTCCGAATGACATCCACGAGCTCGTCGCCGGTTGCCAGAATGGCGACACGCGGCCGCGCGAACACGGCCAGGGTGGCGTAGCCGCACGCCGCCGCCGCAGCGATCTGCGGAACCGTCATGCGCCGGCCCGCCGGAACCAGAATGTCGCCGGCACGCGCCTCCGACCCCGCATCGACGATGTTCTCTCCTGGCGCGAGCGTGCGCGGCGCGGTGAGACGAACGAAACCGCCGGAGACTTCCACGTGCTCGATCATCACGACGCAGTCCGCGCCGGGAGGAACCGCCGCGCCTGTCATGATTTCCACGGCGTCGCCCGCTGCCAGCGTCCCGCTCATCCACGGCTCCCCGGCGCGCAGCAGTCCCGCAACGCGCAGCGGGCCCGCGGTCAGCTTGCCAGCACGGCAGGCAAAGCCGTCGCGCGTGGAGCGCGGAAACGGCGGCAGATTGCGGTCCGCCACAATCGGCTGAGCCAGGACGCGGCCGGATGCGGCCAGCAGCGGCGCCTGATCAACGGCGTGCTCTGCGCGGCGGAGTTTCTCCGCGTGATGGAGGACGCACTCTGCAGCCTCCGCGTAACTGAGCACGACTTCCGAGGGCACGAGGGACATGCCAACGATTGTCGCAACGGTTGGCGAAAAAAGGAAAGAGCGCCGGCGACGGCGCTCTTTTTCGCGGGTTCCGCGCCGGATCAGTGCTTCTTCCTGCCGGCGTTGTAGGCAGTGGACTGCGACTGGCCCATCTCCTGGACAACGGCCTTGGCGTCGTTCGAGAATTGGCCGTTGGGGGCCAGCTGCAGGTACTTCTCGTAAGCCTCCAGGCACCCCGGCGGCGCGATGATCTTCTGCGTCTTCGGGTCCACAGTGGCCTTGTTGATCAGCGCCTTGCCCTTCAGGTAGTACGCGATCGCGTCGTTGGGATTGGCAGCAATCGCCTTGTCGGCGGCGGCCACAGTGGCGTCAACCTGGTTGTAACGATCCATCATGATGGCTTCGTTGGTGTAGTACATACCGGCCTGGGCGGGATCATTCTGGGCTGCCGCATCGTATGCGGCCTGGGCGTCAGAGTACTTGCCGAGCGAAGCCAGAGACTCGCCCAGAGAGTTGTTGGCCGAGCCCTGCAGATCGGGATGCGGCTTCTGGGCTGCCTTGTCCAGGGCGATGCCCTTCTGCAGCGAGCTCACCGCGTCGGCCCAGTCCTTTTCGCCCCGCTGCGCGATGCCGAGTTCCACCCAGAGCACGGAAGCATTCGGCATGATCGCGACATCCTTCTGCATCAACGCCGCCGCGGCCGGATAGTTGCCGGCGGCGTCGTCAGAGCGCGCCGTGTGCAGATCGCCGTTCAGGTTTTTGATCTTCGCGTTTTCCTTCAGGATCGCTGCATTCTTCTGCTTCAGCTCCTCAATCTGCTTGCGCTGTTCGGGCGACATCTTCAAAAGATAAGCGGGGCGCGACATATCGAAGTTCTGCTCGGTGTCCTGGTCCGAGACAATCCTGACGTTGTCGAACTGATCCACCACCTTGTCCGCCGGCGTGTTTGCCGCGCGGTAAATCACGCTGTAGGAGCCGGGGGCGACGTTCGTGCCGTGGTAGGTGCCGTCGTCGCTGACAGGAAAGGTGTACTTCGCCTCCTCCGTGGGCGAAGTCAGCCCTCCCGGATACAGGGAGACGGTGCCGCCTTTGACCGGAGCTCCGGTCGGATCGTTGATCAATCCGTGAATGGAGCCAGGTGCCGTCTGAGCCCTGGCGTGCGGCACGATTAGCGGCAAGGTGAGTGCAACCAGCGCGGCCAGCGCAAAGCGCAGCCCGGAGAATTTCGTTCGCATCAGTATCCTTCCTCTCTGATCAACGGCGCGGCCAACCGGTCGGAGGGTCCACGCTCGTGAGACTTTATGTCGGCACGCGACGCGTACCGGATCGGGTCTTTGACCCCGGCCTGCTCGAAAGCGCGAAGGCGCAGGACGCAACTGTCGCACACGCCGCAGGCTGCTTCCGAGCCGGAATAGCATGACCACGTTAAATCCAGGGGCGCGGCCAGTTCAAGGCCCAGCGCCACGATCTCCTTCTTGGGCATATGGATGAGGGGAGTGCGCACAGCGATGTCGCCCTCGCGCGTCCCCATGCGGATTAGCTGTTGAAAGGCCTCGTAATAGGCCGGCCGGCAGTCCGGATAGCCGGAGCTGTCCTGCTCCACGGCGCCGATGAAGACGCTCTTCGCGCCCAGCACCTCGGCCCAGCTCACGGCGGCGGAGAGAAAATGCGCATTCCGAAAAGGAACGTAAGTGACGGGGATCTCCGCACCGATGGCCGCGTCCGCCGGCGCTTCCGGAACGTCGATGCGGGGGTCCGTCAGGGCCGATCCGCCGATACGGCGGAACAAATCGAGGCGCAGGTGGAGAAAATCGCGGAAGCCCAGCGCCTCGGCCACTGCGCGCGCGGCCCGCAGCTCGCGCTCCTCCGTCCGCTGGCCGTAGCTGCAGTGGAGGGCGCAGGCGTCAGTTTCGCGGGCGGCCAGTGCGGCGCAGACGCAGGAATCCATGCCTCCCGAAAGGCAAACCACGGCACGCTCCCGACCCGCCGGCATCACTCCTTATCGTAGCGCGAGGCAGTGGCGGCGGCGAAGGCTCCTGGGTACCAGGGTGACGGGGCCAGACAGCTTCGGGTGAGCCGCACTAGCTTCTCCACCGCAGCGTCACGGGCGCGTCAATCGGGTGGCGCATGGGCTCGCCGGTACGCGCCGACTCCAACCGCGCCTGCTTCAGGGCGAAGTACCACTTCGCCGGCCGGTCGGCGTCGTCGATCAGCATGAGCGCCGGATCGGACCGCAGCCCCTGTGCCTGCTGGATCATGGTTACCTGATCCTGCCGCACGAACATGTTTCCGAAGAATTTCAGGATCGAGGTTACAAAGGGCAGGCTGTACAGTACGTTCCACGCGCCCACGACATCGATGCGGCAGCTCGTGGTGGTGGTCGGCGTCACCGTGGTCAGGCTGGAAAACCACTTCATCCCGCAGCGGATCGTCTCGATGCGCCGATTGGGCAGCACAAAGTCGATGGTCGTGGTGATGGGCTTGCCGTATACGCCCAGCAGCTTGTAGGGCGCGCTGTTCGCCGAAGGCGCATGGCTGGCCATGCGAAAGCCCTGCGGAATCGGCTCGAAGCGCTTCTCCTTCTCGTGAATGCTGGCCTGCCGGCGCCACCACCACGACTGGTGTACGAACGGCCCGTGTGCCGGATCCATCAGCCCAATAATCCCGTGGTCCACGTTGCAGGGCAGGTCGGCGGTGAGGTGCGCGCCCCGATAACGCTCACTGAACTTCGGCAGCTCCGGCACCGGAGGAACGGCGGGGTCGCCCGTCCGCGCCCGTCCGCTGCCCGGCTCCGGCACGTAGACCCACGCGTAGCCGTCACGCTCCTCGCAGGGAAACGCTCCGGCGTGGATCCTGGCCGGATCGAGCGTATCCTGGCTGGTAAGCGAGGGAATCTCCACGCACTGCCCGCTCACCGGCTCAAAGCTCCAGCCGTGATACCTGCAGGTGAGCGCTTGGCCGTCGAACCAGCCGCACGAGAGCGGAATCCCGCGGTGCGGGCAGTTATCACGCATGGCAAACAGCCGTCCGTCCGCCCGCCGCCCCAGCACCATGGGGACGCCCATCAGCAGCGCGGTCGCCAGCTTGTTCCCGCGCAGGCCCTCGCTGCGCATGGCCGGATACCAGTCGTTGTAAATCAGCGTCGCCGGCGGTCCGCCGACTGTCGCGGGAGCAGCATTCGTGGCCATAGCGACCTGGAAAACCTGTCTCCCACTATAGCCCGGGCATAGCTCGGGGGAGCCGCGCCTCCAGAACAAGCCGGCCCGCGGAATCTCTCCCGCAGGCCCTGTACCGTAACCCGTATACCGCAGTCTGTGTCCTCTACCTGCCCTTCTTCAACAGGGCCTTCGCAGCGTCCAGATGCTTCTGGAGGACAGGCAGCGCATTCTGCGCATAGCTCTTGATCGCGTCGTTCTGCGCGTCCGTCGCTTCCCTCCTATAAACTGCAATCGCCTGCTCGTGGCCCACGATCATCTCGTGAATGTATTTGCGGTCGAAGGCGGCTCCCTTCAGCTTCTGGAACGGCCCGATCATGGTGTCGTTGTTCTTCGTGTCAATGGCGCCGGGCACGGTCAGGCCGGCCTGCTGCGCCGCCGTGAACAGATTGCCGTAATCCTGTGTATGGTCCGCCGTCACCATTTGTCCATAGTTCTGGACCGCCTGGGAACTGGAAGCCGTCTGGGCCAGTTGTCCCAGATTCGCTTCCACCATGTCGGTTTGTGCGGCGAAATCGACAAACTGCTGATCCGTCATCGTTGCCCCGGCCATCTTCGCCGTTCTCTTCTGAGCCATGAGGGGCAGGCAGCACAGTGCCAGGCAGCAAACGCCGGCAAGCATGCGTTTCATATCCATTTCCTCCAATCGAGAGTCAGGTCCCGACGTTGTCAATGCTGTTTTCGCGGACCGGGGCGGCTGCGCCGGGCGCGCTTCCTCGGCGATTCCTCTGCTTCTTTGGCCCTCTTTGATCGATGCAGCCAGCCAAATTTCTGTCTCCTCAGAACGGGCAAAATAAAATGGCCCGTGGACTCTCCCCCCGCGGGCCTAAACGCAAAACGGGGAACCGTAATCCCTGCCTTACGCCTTCCCGATGGCCACCCCGTGCTCCAGCGGAATGCCGGCCCGGCTGACCACCTCGAAGTGCAGCGCGCCGGCCTTCCGATCGCGGTCGATGCGCACGTGGTCCCCGTGCAGCACCTCGCCGTCCAGGATCTTCATCGCGAGCGGATCCTGGATCAGCCGCTGGATCGCCCGCTTGAGCGGCCGCGCGCCGTACGCCTGGTCGTATCCTGAGGTAAAGATCTGCTTCCGCGCCCCGTCCGTCAGCTCGATGGTGATGTGCCGGTCGGCCAGCAGCTTCTCCAGACCCTTGAGCTGCAGATCCACAATCAGGGTCAGCTGCTCCTCGCCCAGCGGGCGGAAGATGACGATATCGTCCACGCGGTTCAGGAACTCGGGCCGGAACTGCTCACGCAGCAGCCGCATGACGCTCTCCTGCGCCTGCGCGTACGCCGTTTCGCTGGTCAGCGACTCGCCCTGCAAAAACGCCGCGCCCAGGTTTGAGGTCATGATCAGCACCGTGTTCTTAAAATCCACCGTGCGCCCGCGCGAGTCTGTGAGCCGCCCATCGTCGAGCACCTGCAGCAGCACGTTAAAGACATCCGGATGCGCCTTCTCAATTTCGTCCAGCAGGATCACCGAATACGGCCGCCTGCGCACGGCCTCGGTCAGCTGCCCGCCCTCGTCGTAGCCGACGTAGCCCGGAGGCGCGCCGATCATCCTGGCCACGGCGTGCTTCTCCATGTACTCGCTCATATCCAGCCGCACCATCGCCTGCTCGTCGTCGAAGAGGAACTCCGCCAGCGCACGGGCGGTTTCGGTCTTGCCCACGCCCGTCGGTCCCAGAAAGATAAACGACCCGATCGGCTTTTTCGGATCGCTCAACCCGGCGCGCGAGCGCCGAATCGCACTCGCCACGATGCCCAGGGCATGATCCTGCCCGATCACTCGCTCGCGCAGACGCTCTTCCATCCGCACCAGCTTCTTCACTTCGCCCTCCAGCATCCGCGACACCGGAATACCGGTCCATTTGCTCACGATCCGCGCGATGTCCTCCTCGTCCACCTCTTCTTTCAGCATCCGCGGAGCCGCGCTGGCGCCGTCCTGCGCCGCGTTCAGCTTCTTCAGTTCGGCTTCCATCTTCGGCAGGTCGCCGTACTGGATTTGCGCCGCGCGCTCCAGGTTACCGCGCCGCGTCTGCTCCTCGGCCTCGAAGCGCAGCGTCTCAATCTGCTTCTTCACGTCGCTCAGCCGCGTGATCGCCTCGCGCTCCTTCTGCCAGCGCGCCCGCAGCGCGGTAGCTTTCTCGCGCAACTGCGCCACTTCGCGCTCCACCTGATCGAGCCGCTCTCTGGAGTTCGGATCATTCTCCCGCTTCAGCGCTGCCCGCTCGATTTCCAGCGACGTCGCCTCGCGCTCCAGTTCGTCGATCTCCGTCGGCACGCTCCCGATCTGGATGGCCAGCGAAGCCGCTGCCTCATCCACCAGGTCGATCGCCTTGTCCGGCAGGAAGCGGTCGGAAATGTAGCGATGCGACAGCGTCGCCGCCGCCACAATGGCTGAGTCGCGGATGCGCACCTTGTGGTGGGACTCGTAGCGCTCCTTGAGCCCGCGCAGAATGGCAATCGTGTCCTCGACGTTGGGCTCGCCGACGTACACAATCTGGAAGCGCCGCTCCAGCGCCGCATCCCTTTCGATGTACTTCCTGTATTCGTTCAGGGTGGTCGCGCCGATGGCCCGCAGCTCGCCGCGCGCCAGCGCCGGCTTCAGCATGTTGCTGGCGTCAATCGCTCCTTCGGCCGCGCCCGCGCCCACCAGCGTATGCAGCTCGTCGATGAACAGAACGACCTGACCGTTAGACTCCTCGATCTCCTTCAGCACCGCCTTCAGCCGGTCCTCAAACTCTCCGCGGTACTTCGCGCCGGCCAGCATCGAGCCCAGGTCCAGCGAGATCACCCGCTTCTCGCGCAGCAGGTCGGGCACGTCCCCATGCACGATGCGCCGCGCCAGACCTTCGACGATGGCCGTCTTGCCGACGCCCGGCTCGCCAATCAGCACCGGATTATTCTTCGTCCGCCGCGACAGCACCTGGATCACGCGCCGAATCTCCTCGTCGCGCCCGATCACCGGGTCCAGCCTGCCGCGCCGCGCCAGTTCCGTCAGGTCCTTCGCGTATTTCTCCAGCGCCTGATACTTCGCCTCGGGATTCTGATCCGTCACGCGCTGGCTGCCGCGCACGCTGGCCAGCGACTTCAGCACCGCGTCGTGGGTCGCGCCCAGCGACGCCAGCAGCAGTTGCGCGCCGTCATTCTTCTGCCGCGTCAGCGCCAGCAGCAGGTGCTCCGTCGAAACGTAGTCGTCCCTGAACTGTTCAGCCTCTTTGAAAGCCTGATCGAAAACCTGGTTCAGGGCGTTCGACGCCCCCGGCTGCCCAGCGCTGCCGCTCACCCTGGGCAGCTGATTCACCGCTTCCTGCGCCTTCGCCTCCAGCCGATCGGTCGCCACGCCGACCTTGTCCAGAACCGCCGGGATCACGCCTTCCCTGTCCGCCGGCAGCACTGCCAGCAGGTGCAGCGGCAGAATCTCCGGATTGCCGTTCTCCGCCGCAAGCTGGCTGGCGTTCTGCACCGCCTCCTGCGACTTCACCGTAAATTTTTCCCAGCGAATTGCCATAAAACCTCGATGAAGCGAAGAACCCGTCAGCTGAGTCGCGGTGAGCTGAAATTCGATCAGCAAAGGGCCGGTCAGCGGACACAACTGCGATCTCCGCTTCCCGCCTTCCAAAAAAAATGTCGACCTGAGCCCGAAAGGAAAGCGGTCAGCGACCAGGCATACACCCTCCGCTGACCGCCCTTCAGCTAACCGGTTCCTGGCTGCCCTTTATGCAGCCGGTTTCACTTCCTTCCTGCCGACCTCGATCTGGCCCTTGCCGATTTCCACTTTGATCTGCTTCGGCTTGGCTTCGGGCCGCTTCTCCAGATCCAGCTTCAGCACGCCCGCGTCGTAGCTGGCCTTCACGCTCTCCGGATTCACCGTATTCGGCACCGTGAACGAACGGAAGAAGCTGCCGTAGCGACGCTCGATCCGATGGAAGTTCTCTTCCTTCTCTTCCTTCTCGAATCTGCGCTCTCCCCTGATGGTCAGCACGTTGTTTTCCAGCTGGATGTCCAGGTCGCTCTCCTTGAGCCCCGGCACTTCCAGTTTCAGGACGATCTTGTGCTCGTCCTCGTAGATGTCCACCGGCGGCACAAAAGCGGCCGTCGTCAGCGCATCGCCCTCGCCCTGCGCGCGGTTGTATTCCTGGAAGAGCGAGTTCATGCGGTTCTGCAGCGCCAGCACGTCACGAAACGGATCCCAACGAGTAATAGCCATGGTTTCAAATCCTCCACTACGGATGAAAAGTTTTTGACAGGGAGGCCGACCGTTGCGGCCAGCCTCACATCCATCTGATGAGACTATAGCACAATCGATGCATAAAATATGAGTTAATTAATAGCATATTTTGTGCTTGATGTATAACATTGAATATAAACAGCTTATCCAACGGACGGCATTGCCATGCCTGCCGATCTGGCGGCCCTGTTCGGGCAGACCGTCTTCGTCGGTGGGATGCTCCGCTCCGGTGCTGCCGTGCCGCCGGAGCGGAAACTGGCTGGTGCTTTTGCGGACGGCCAGCCGGAAACCGGCATGGATCGGCAGCTGGCTGCGCGATATCATCGTCTCCTGCCGCCGGCGTCGATCGCCGCGGAATCGCCCTGGCTCTGTTCGCGGAGACGCTATGAATGTTCTGCTGCAGGACGTGCGGTTCGCATTCCGCATGCTTGCCAGGTCTCCCGGCTTTACCGCCGTTGCCATTCTCACGCTGGCGCTCGGCATCGGCGCCAACACTTCGCTCTTTTCCGTGGTGAACGGCGTGCTCCTGAATCCCCTGCCGTATCCGCACCCCGGTCGGCTCGTCGCCATCTATGAAAAGAACGCGGGCCAGGACCGGGCCCCCATCAGCTACCTGAACTTTCTCGACTGGCAGCGCACCACGCAGACCTTCTCCTCGATGGCCATCTATCGCCACGAGGATTACAACCTGACCGGCGGCACGCAGGCGGAACGCGTCAACGGATTCATGGTATCCGCCGGATTCTTCTCCACTCTCGGCGTTCGTCCCTTCCTCGGCCGCGATTTCACGCCGGATGAGGATCAACTGGGCGCAGCTCGGGTGGCTCTGCTGAGCAATGCCTTCTGGCATCGGCGCTATGGCGGCTCCAGGGCGATTCTCGGGCACTCTGTCGACCTGAACGGCACAAGCTACACCGTCATCGGCATCGTTCCCCCCGGATTCTCCTTCTATGGCACCCCGCGCGACGTCTACACACTCATCGGCCAGTGGAGCGACTCCTCGCTGCGCGATCGCCGCGTCGACATGAGCGCCTACGCTGTGGGCCGGCTCAAGCCCGGCGTTACGCTCGGTCAGGCACGTGCCGAAATGAATGACATCGCTCGCCATCTGGCTCTCGCCTACCCGCAGGCTGATCAGGACGTGGGCATCACGATGCTTTCGATGAAGGAGAACATGGTCGGCAATGTGCAGCCCATGCTGCTGGTGCTGCTCGCTGCTGTGGGATTTTTGCTGCTCATCGCGTGCACGAACGTGGCCAGCCTGTTGCTGGCGCGCTCCATGCGCCGCTCGGGCGAGTTCGCGATGCGGGCTGCACTCGGCGCCAGCCGCACTCGCATCGTTCGCCAGCTTCTCACAGAGAGCCTGCTGCTCGCCGGTCCCGGAGGCTTGTTCGGCTTCGTGCTCGCCCTCGCCGGTACGCGCACGATCCTCCGACTGCTGCCGGCGGCGCTGCCCCGTGCCAGAGAAATCTCCGTGGACGCGCGAGTCCTGCTTTTCACCCTTGGCGTTTCGCTCCTTGGCGGGATCCTTTCCGGCCTCGCGCCCGCGCTGAAATCCTCCCGCGCAGGCCTGCAGCAGGTGCTGCGCCAAACCGGCCGCGGATCCCACGCCGCGCGGCGCCGCCTGCAGGGGAATTTCGTGGCTCTCGAAGTCGCGCTCTCCCTGGTGCTCCTCGTTGGCGCCGGACTCATGCTCCGCTCCATCGCCGCGCTCTGGCGCGTGAACATGGGTTACAACCCCGCCCACGCCATCACCTTTTCGCTCTCTCTGCCCTCCAGCGCCAGAACCACCGCCGCCGAAACGCGCGCGCGTCTGCGTCGCTTCGATGCGGCCATGCGCTCCATCCCTGGTGTGGACGCTGTTTCCGTCACCCTCGGCTCGCGCCCCATGATCCACGACTCCGAACTGCCCTTCTGGATCGAGGGCCGCGCGAAGCCCGCCAACGATAACGACATGCCCCAGGCGATGTTCTACCTGGTCGAGTCCGGCTTTATGCCCGCCATGGGGATCACTCTGGAGCGCGGCCGATGGGTGAGCGACCAGGACAACGAGAACGCTCCCACCGTCGTTGACATCGACGACATCTTCGCCCGCAGGTATTTCCCCCGCGAGAACCCGGTGGGCCAGCACATTCACCTCGCTGAGTTTGACAGGGAAGCCGAGATCGTCGGCGTCGTCGCCCACGTCCGGCAGTGGGGACCGGGCAACGATCCCAAAGCCGCGATCGAAGCGCAGTTCTACTACCCCTTCATGCAGCTCCCGCCCAAACTGATGCCCCTGGTGGCCGACGGCGTCGCCGTCGTGCTGCGCACGCGTGACGACCCGGAAGCCGTCATGGTCCTCGTGCGCCGCGCCGTCGGCGAAATCGATCCTGGTGCCGTGGTCTACGCGGTCCGGACCATGCGCGGCGTCATCGACGACTCCCTGGCCGCCCGCCGCCTGTCTATGATTCTGCTCGCTGCCTTTGCCGCGCTGGCCCTCGCTCTCTCCTGCGCAGGCATCTACGGCGTCATTGCCTGTCTGGTCGGCGAGCGCACACGGGAGATCGGCGTGCGCATGGCGCTCGGAGCGCAACGCAGCGATGTGCTGCGCCTCATCGTCGGCCAGGGAGCCAGGATGGCCCTCCTCGGCGTGGCCGTCGGCGTTGTGCTCGCTCTGGGACTCACGCGCCTTCTGCGCAGCCAGCTCTTCGGCGTCACGCCGCATGACCCGCTCACGTTCGCGGGGGTCGCCCTGGTGCTGATCGCAGTGGCGCTGGTGGCATGCTACCTGCCGGCGCGCCGCGCCACGCGCGTCGATCCGATGGCAGCCCTGCGCTGCGAGTAGCAAAGCTGCGTAATCCTGCTGTCCCCGGCGTCCCGCAAAAATGATCGGGCTGCGCGGCAATTTCGCTGTTTTCTTCTTTTCCGACAGGCATTTACGGCGCTTGTGACCGTCATCACAAGCGGCCTCCCGGGCTTCTGTGACGCTCGGCACATACAGGCCTTCCCGCGTGGATCGACAATTCTCCGTTTGCAGATTGTGGATGGCCACCAACGCTCTGTTCGTTTCCGTTCCGCGCCGGCCAGCACCGCAACGCGTGCAGCCCAAACCCACGCCCTCGCCGGCGGCAGAACGGAGAATCCCAATGAACGCAGCCACAATCGACTACCCGGAGGTCGTCGCGGCCTCGAAGGTCGGAGCCCCCACCCAGTACGTCTTCTTCTTCGGCGCAGGCGCGGCCGAAGGCAACGGCAGGATGCGTGATGTGCTCGGCGGAAAAGGCGCCGGCCTTGCGGAAATGACGAATGCCGGCCTGCCCGTCCCGCCCGGCTTCACCATCCAGACCGAAGCCTGCCGTGAGTTCATGCGCGGCGCGCTCTCCCCGCAGGTGAACGAGCAGATGGATCTCGCCCTCGCCCGCCTTGAAAAGCTGCAGGGCCAGCGTCTCGGCGCCGGCGATAATCCCCTGCTGGTCAGCGTCCGCTCCGGCGCCAAGTTCTCCATGCCCGGCATGATGGACACCATCCTTAACCTGGGGCTGAATGACATCTCCGTCGAGGCTCTCGCGAAAAAATCCAGCAATCCGCGCTTCTCTTTTGATTCCTATCGCCGCCTGATCCAGATGTTCGGCGACGTGGTCCTCGACATTCCGAAAAATGAGTTCGAGCACATCTTCGACGAGACGAAAAAAAGGCACGGCGCCAGGCAGGACACGGATCTGAATCCCGCCGCGCTGAAGGAAGTCATTGCCGCCTACAAGAAGCTTGTGCTGCGCCACACCGGGGCCGAGTTCCCGCAGGACCCCGATCGCCAGCTGGTCATGGCTCGCGATGCCGTTTTTCGCTCCTGGAACAACGAGCGCGCCAAGACCTATCGCCGGCTGAACCACATCGACGACTGGCTCGGCACCGCCGTCACCGTCCAGGCTATGGTCTTCGGCAATCTCAACGAGTCCAGCGGCACCGGCGTCGGCTTCACCCGTAATCCCGCCAACGGCGAGAAGGAATTCTATGGCGAGTTCCTCATGAACGCCCAGGGCGAAGACGTGGTCGCCGGCATTCGCACCCCCGTCCACATCAGCGAGCTGCGCAAGCTCATGCCGCATGTCTACGACCAGTTGCGAGACCTGACCTTGCGGCTCGAAAAGCACTACCGCGACATGCAGGACTTCGAGTTCACTATCCAGGACGGCCGCCTGTACATGCTGCAGACGCGCAACGCCAGGCGCACCGGCCTGGCCGCGGTCCGCATCGCCATTGACATGGTTCGCGAGAACCTCATCACCGTGGACGAGGCCGTGCTCCGCGTCGAGCCGAATCAGCTCTTCGATTTTCTGGTGCCGCGCCTCGACGAGAAAGGCTCCATCGAAGTCCTCGCCACCGGCCTGCCCGCCTCGCCCGGCGCTGCCGTCGGCCAGATCGTCTTCACCGCCGCCGATGCCGTGAAGTATCAGGAGAAGGGAACCTGCAAGTCCATCATCCTGGTCCGCAGCGAAACCTCGCCCGAGGACATTGCTGGCATGAATGTTGCCAGCGGCATCCTCACCTCGCGCGGCGGCATGACCTCGCACGCGGCCCTGGTGACCCGCGGCATGGGCAAGTGCTGCGTGGCCGGTGCCGGCGACGTCTCCATCGACGAAAAGAAGAAGGAGATGCGCGTGAAGGGCAAGGTCTTCCACGAGGGCGACTGGATTTCCCTCGACGGCTCAACCGGCCGCGTCATCGGCGGGAAGCTCGCCACCCTTCCCGTGAATCCGGACAACCCCGACCTCGTCCAGTTCATGGCGTGGGCCGACCAGCGCCGCCGTCTGCGCGTACTCGCCAACGCAGACATTCCGCGCGACGCCAAGCAGGCCCAGCTTTTCGGCGCCCAGGGCATCGGCCTCTGCCGCACCGAGCACATGTTCTTCGCGGAGGATCGCCTGCCTCACATGCAGGCCATGATCCTCGCCAAAAACGAAGAAGAGCGCCGCGCCGCGCTGACCAGGCTCCTGCCCATGCAGCGCGCCGACTTCCAGGGTCTCTTCCGGGCGATGGGCTCGCTGCCGGTGGTCATCCGCCTGCTCGATCCTCCGCTGCACGAGTTCCTGCCCAAACGTGAAGACCTGCTGGTGCAGATCGCGAAGCTGGAGGTGACCACGCCGAAATCGCCGAGGCTGAAGCCGCTGCATGCCATGCTGGAGCGCGTCGAGGAGCTGCACGAGCTGAATCCGATGCTCGCGCTGCGCGGCTGCCGCCTTGGCATCACCTATCCCGAGATCACCGAGATGCAGGCGCACGCCATCTTCGAAGCCGCGGCCACGGTGAAGAAGAACGGCTCCGACCCGCACGTCGAGATCATGATCCCGCTCACCACCGGGCCCGAGGAGATGAAGAACCAGGCCGCCATCATCCGCAGCGTGGCCCACGACGTCTTCATCAGGAAGGGCGTTGTGGTCGACTACAAGGTCGGCACGATGATTGAGCTGCCACGCGCCTGCCTGGTGGCCGACAAGATCGCCGCCGAAGCCGAGTTCTTCAGCTTCGGAACCAACGACCTCACCCAGACTACCTTCGGCATCTCGCGCGACGACGTCAACAAATTCCTGCCCGCGTATCTGAAGCAGGGCATTTACAAGCAGGACCCGTTTGCGGTCCTCGACCAGGACGGCGTTGGCGCGCTGGTGAAGATGGCGACCAACAAGGGCCGCACCGCCCGCCGCGATCTCAAAGTCGGCATCTGCGGCGAGCACGGCGGCGAGCCCGAGTCGGTCAAGTTCTGCCACCGCGCCGGACTGGATTACGTTTCCTGCTCGCCCTTCCGGCTGCTCACGGCGCGCCTCGCGGCAGCCCAGGCGGCCATCGAAGAGCAAAAGGTCTTCAATCCGGACCTGCGCTCCAACGGCTCGAAGTAGCACAGCTTCCCGGCGAGTCTGCAGTCCTCTCGCCGGGCGCCGGGCTGCTGGCAGGGGTCTTCCGGCTGTTTCACTGGTCTTCTGCCGCACTGCAGTTGGTTTGTAGTACCTGCTGTAGATCCCCGCCGCGCTCCCTTACCCGGAGCGCGGCGGGTTTTGCATTCTGATCCGTGGATTCGCGATCGGTTCACCTCGATCGCATCCGGCTAACGCCATGAAGCGAATTCTCTTCCTCGTCGTCATCGTCCTGCTGCTGGGACTCCTGTTCGCCGCGCACACCGCCTCGCAGGCTCCGGCCGGGCGGCATAACGGGCCCGCACCTCCGACGAGGCGCCGCAGGCTGGCGCAGAACACTGTCATCCAGGGGTATCCCTGCGCGGCAGACTATGCGTGGTTCTATCCCGATGGAAAACTGAATCGCGGTACTGTCTCGCGCGACACCAGCTTCGGCGAAGCGCAGATCCTGACAGGCTCGATCATCGAGTTGCGCCCGGACGGAACGCCCCAATACGTCATGCTGGCCCACAACGCCACAGTCCTGGGCTATCCGGCGATGGGCGGCAGCTTTCCGGACCCAGCCGAAGGCACGATCATGAGCTTCTGTCCCGGCGGACGCTTACGCTCGCTCTGTCTCGCCAAGGATGAGACAATCGACGGCGTTCCCTGCCGCAGCGGGAAGCGGGGAATCCTGACCGACCGTCGCAGCGCTTCTGATGGCGTGGAGTTCTGCGAGAATGGCAAACTCCACGCCTGCAAACTGACGCGCGATTACGCCGGCCACCGCGAAGCCCAGCAGATTCGGCTGCGGCCCGCGCCTGGCTCACGACCTGCGGCCGGTGCCCGAATTTCATTCTCGCCCTTCCGCGCCGGGCGTATAGTGTTCCCACTTACCGTTGAGCCTGGTTTGCTCTCATAAGAAAGGCCCATTCCATGCAAGGCGCTTCTGTGGCTGTCCTCATCGTGTTCGCAGTCGTCGCGATTTTCGTCCTCGTCACCATCCTCAAGACCATGTACACGGTCCGCACCTACACCGCAGGCGTGGTCGAGCGCTTCGGCAAGTTCAATCGCGTGTCGCAGCCCGGACTCCATGTCCTTATGCCCTGGGCCGAAACCGTGCGCTTCGTCGACCTCCAGGTCCAGCAGGCCGACGTCAGCGTCGAAACCAAGAGCAAGGACAACGTCTTCGTCACCATCCCCGTTTCCGTGCAGTATCAGGTTCTGTCGGACAAGGTCTTCGAGGCGTATTACAAGCTCAGCTCGCCGCGCAAGCAGATCGAGAGCTACGTCTTCAACTCCATCCTCGGCCACGTGCCCACGCTCACCCTCGACGAGGCCTTCGAGCAGCAGGCCGCCATCTCCGCCGCCGTCAAGAAAGAGCTCGACGAGGTAATGAGCGAGTTCGGCTACAACATCCTCAAGGCGCTGGTCACCGACATCGTTCCCGACGCCAAGGTGAAGGCTGCGATGAACGACATCAACGCCGCGCAGCGCGAGCAGACCGCCGCCCAGGCCCGCGGCGAAGCGGAAAAGATTCTCAAGGTCAAGCAGGCCGAGGCGGAAGCGCAGTCCAAGGCCCTCCAGGGCGAAGGCGTCGCCCGCCAGCGTCAGGCCATCATCCAGGGCCTGCAGGCTTCCGTCGAACAGTTTAAGTCCGCCGTGGAGGGCTCGACCGCTCGCGACGTCATGGCCATGGTCCTGCTTACGCAGTATTTCGACACGCTCCGCGACATCGGCACCCTCGGCAAATCGAACACCATTCTGCTGCCCAACCAGCCCGGCACCGTCAACGACCTGCTCACGCAGATCATGGCCGGATTCGAGGCCACGAAATCCAGCTGTGACGGCAACGGCCACGGCGCGGTCGGCAGCCTGACGGAGTCGCGGTAAGAATCGCCTTTGGCAGACCCGTGGGCCTGAAGAACCGGTCGCCTCCTGCGCTTTCTCCACACTGCACCGCGGGGCGGCGGTAAACTAGCACTCTGCCGAGCCGACAACACCATGGCCCTTCAACCAGCACTGTCGATACACACCACGAAGTCCGTCCCGGTTACGCTGCACGGACGCTCGCTGGAACCGAACCGGCGCATTCCGCTCAATCTCGACTGGGTGGAAGAAGTGCGCGTGAACACGAGCGCGGTGGAGCGCCGGGCCATCTCGCATACGGCGCGGCGCACCGTCAAAAAAGAGCATCAGGCGGCGTGGCTGCTGCGCGCCATCGCCTGCATGGACCTGACCACGCTCAGCGGCGACGATTCCGCCGAACGCGTGAAGCGTCTCTGCGCCAAGGCCCGGAATCCGCTGCAGCGGCAACTGGCGGAGAGCCTGGACATTGAACAACTGCACCTCACCGTCGGCGCAGTCTGCGTCTATCACACGTTTGTCGAAACCGCGGTCCGCGCGCTCGAAGGTACCGGCATTCCGGTGGCTGCCGTCTCCGCCGGATTCCCGGCTGGCTTGTCTCCGCTGGCCGAGCGCGTCGAGGAGATTCGCCGTTCCATCGAGGCGGGCGCGTCGGAAATCGACATCGTCATCACGCGCGCGCATGTTTTCAGTGGCGAATGGCAGGCCCTGTATGACGAAGTTGCTGCCTTTAAGGACACCTGCGGCCCGGTGCACATGAAAGCCATCCTCGGTACCGGCGATCTCATGACGCTGCGCAACGTCGCGCGCGCCAGTTGGGTCGCCATGATGGCGGGCGCGGACTTCATCAAGACCTCGACCGGAAAGGAATTGGTGAACGCCACGCTGCCGGTTTCGCTCACCATGGTGCGCGCCATCCGCGAGTACGCTGAACGCACCGGCATGGCGGTCGGCTTTAAGCCAGCGGGAGGCATTCGCACGGCGAAGCAGTCGCTCGACTGGCTGGCCATGATGAAGGACGAGCTGGGACGCTCGTGGCTGGAGCCTTCTCTCTTTCGGTTCGGCGCCAGCGGCATGCTGGCCGACATCGAGCGCCAGTTGGAGCATCACGCAACCGGCCGCTATTCCGCGACGTATCGTCACCCCATCGCGTAAACGAATTGCAGGGTCCGGAGGAGAGGCTGTGAGCATAGCCGAGAAGTTCTACAGCATGGAATACGGCGCCGCGCCGGAAGATCCGAAAGAGGCGGTGCAGTGGCTGGAGCGGCACCACCGCCGGCTTGACGCGTTCCTCGACGGCGCATGGGTCAAGCCCGCCAGCGGTGAATACTTCGAGACCAGCGACCCCTCGAGCGGAGACACGCTTGCCGAGGTCGCGGTGGCGGGGGCCGCCGACGTGGAAGCAGCCGTCTCTGCAGCGCGCAGAGCGTTGCCGGCATGGCAGGCTCTGAGCGGCCACCAGCGAGCCCGTTACCTCTACGCCCTGGCCCGGCAGGTGCAGAAGCATTCGCGCCGCCTCGCCGTCCTCGAGACCATGGACAACGGTAAGCCCATCCGTGAGAGCCGCGACATCGACATTCCCCTCGTCGCTCGCCATTTCTACCATCACGCCGGCTGGGCGCAGTTGCTGGAGTCGGAGTTCCCGAACTATGCGGCGTGCGGAGTCGTCGGCCAGATCATTCCATGGAATTTTCCGCTGCTGATGTTTGCCTGGAAGGTCGCGCCGGCGCTGGCTGCGGGCAACACCGTCGTCATCAAGCCGGCGGAGAACACGCCCCTGACCGCGCTGGCCCTCGCCGAGCTGGCCATCGAAGTGGGATTGCCGGCAGGCGTGCTGAATGTAATCAATGGCGGGCCTTCCACCGGCCAGGCGATCGTCGGGCATCCCGGAATCGACAAGATCGCCTTTACCGGGTCCACGGAAGTGGGTCGCATCATCCGCAGGGCCACCGCGCAATCGCACAAGAAGCTCTCGCTCGAGCTGGGCGGCAAATCGCCCTTTGTCGTTTTCGACGACGCCGATCTCGACTCCGCAGTGGAGGGCCTGGTGGACGCCATCTGGTTCAACCAGGGACAGGTGTGCTGCGCGGGTTCGCGTCTCCTTGTGCAGGAGCGCGTCGCGGAGACGCTTTACGCCAAAGTCCGTGCCCGCATGGAGACGCTGCGCGTCGGCCATCCGCTGGATAAGGCCATCGACATTGGCGCGATTGTCTCGCCGGTGCAGCTGGAATCCATTCGCCGCATGGTGGACGCGGGCGTCGCCGAGGGCGCGCGCTGCTGGCAGCCCGCCAGTCGGCTGCCGCAGAAGGGATGCTATTTTCTGCCCACTCTGCTGACCGATGTGCAACCGACGGCGACCGTGGCGCAAATGGAAATATTCGGCCCGGTCCTCGCGGCGATGACCTTCCGGACTCCGGCCGAAGCCGTCGAGCTGGCCAACAACACCGTCTATGGCCTCGCCGCCAGCGTCTGGAGCGAGAACATCAACGTCGCGCTCGACCTGGCGGCGCAGATCAGGGCCGGCGTAGTCTGGGTGAACTCCACCAACCAGTTTGACGCGGCCTGCGGATTCGGCGGCTATCGCGAATCGGGTTACGGCCGCGAAGGCGGACGCGAGGGCATGCTGGAATACCTGACGCCGAAGTGGCTGCACCGCCTGCCTTTCACCCAGGCCAATGCACCGAGCACGAAATCAGCCAACCACGATCCGGACGGCTTCGCTCCCGCCGGTGCGTCGATTGATCGCACCGTGAAGCAGTACATCGGCGGCAGGCAGGCGCGGCCCGATTCCGGCTACTCCTTCCCTGTCCACGGGAAAGACGGCCAGTTGCTCGGCGAGGCGCCGCTCGGCAATCGCAAGGACATCCGCAACGCGGTGGAAGCAGCGCGGGCCGCGTCAGGATGGGCGCGCACCGCGGCTCATGCCCGTGCGCAGGTGATCTATTACCTTGCCGAGAACATGATCCAGCGCCGCAGCGAGATTGCGCATCGGCTCGCCGCCGCAATCGGCGAGGAACGCGCCGCCGTCGAAACCGATCTCTCTGTTGAGCGAGTCTTCGCTTACGCGGCCTGGACCGATAAATACGAAGGCGTGGTGCATCATCCGCCGGGCCGCAACATCACCATCGCCATGCCGGAGCCGGTGGGTGCGGTGGGCATTCTCGCTCCCGCCGAAGCCCCCTTGCTCGGTCTGCTCTCGCTGGTGCTGCCGGCCATCGCGATGGGCAATACCGTGGTTGCCGTGCCCTCGGAACGGTACCCACTGATCCAGGGGGATCTCTACCAGCTTCTCGACACCAGCGACGTGCCCGGCGGCGTGGTGAACCTGGTCTCGGGCCGCCCGTCCGACCTGGCCACAACTCTGGCCGAGCACGACGGCATCGACGCGATCTGGTGCTTCCGCGGTGACGAAGAAGCCGCTGTGGTGCGCGCCGCCTCCATCGGCAATATGAAGCAGGTCTGGACCAGCGACGGCCGCGAATACGACTGGTTCGACCGCGCCCAGGCCGAAGGCCGCTGGTTTCTCCAGCACGCCACGCAGGTCAAGAACATCTGGGTACCCTACGGCGAATGACTGGAGCGCCATCTTCAGCGCGACGCCGGCGTGTCTCACATCAGCTTGTCGAGTGTGATCGGCAGCTCTCGGATGCGCTTCCCGCACGCGTTATAAATCGCTTTGGCGATGGCGGCTCCCGTGCCCCTGATGCCGATCCTGCCGATGTCTCGTGCGCCCGCCGGTCGATTATTTGCGGTGACCGTTTGAAGGGAATGTGGTCCTTCGTCTCCCGTTCTATTCTGAACAGGTTGCGGTCGATCCATTTGCGCTGGGTTGGCTGCCATGGATTGGAAGCGGGAAGCAGCGAGTGTCATGACAAATTGGGTGAAGACGACTGCAGTTTTGGCGGCTGGGTTGTGGGTAGCGTCCCTCGACGCCCAGACGGTGGTGTTGCAGCAGGTGGACTCCTTTCAGGCGCTGCCTTCGGGAATCGAGATTCACAGCGGACCAGGCGTTCTGCGCATTCTCGCGCTGCGCAGCAACGTCCTTCGGATCACGGAGTCACCGACCAGCACGCTGCCGGACGACGGCTCGTGGGCGGTGCTGGCGCCGGCCCGCCAGGCCCGCGTGCAGGTGACCCCCGAGCAGGGCGCATCGGCCGTCGGCTTCGATACACCGGTGCTTCGTGTGCGCGTGAGCCGGAATCCGATGAAGATTACTGTCGAGGACAGCTCGGGCAGAACTATCGTCAGCGACGCCTGGCCCGTGGAGTTCCGTCCCGATGACCGCGTCGGCGATATCGGGTTTCGTGTATCGAAAAACATGCCCGAAGATGAGCACTACTTTGGGCTGGGCGAGAAGGCGTGGCCGCTCGACCGGCGCGGCGGGGCGTTCGTGCAGTGGAACACGGATGCTTTCCGCTATCAGCGCGGCTCGGATCCGCTTTACGACAGTATCCCTTTCTTCTTGACGGACCGGGCAGGCGTCAGTTACGGGCTGTATCTGGACAATACCTGGCGCAGTGAGTTCGATTTCGGCAAGGCGCTTCGCAATGTGTATTCCTTCGGAGCTGAAGGCGGCCCGCTGGATTATTACGTGATGTACGGGCCGACCCCGAAAGACGTGGTCGAGGACTATGCCTGGCTCACAGGCAAGGCGCCGCTGCCCCCGAAATGGGCGCTGGGTTTCCAGCAGTCTCGCTACAGCTATGGAACCGAGACGGAACTGCGCGGCATCGCCGACCGCCTGCGCGCGGATCGCATCCCGGCGGACGTGCTGTACATGGACATCGATTACCAGGTGAAGAACCGGCCATTCACGCTCGATGCGCGGAAGTTTCCTGACTTTCCGGCCTTTGTGCAGGAACTCAGGCAGATGCACTTTCATCTGATCCTGATCACCGACCTGCACATCGCCTGTCTGCCCGGCGATCATTACCAGCCCTATAACTCCGGGATCGCCGGTAATCATTTTCTGCGTTACCCGAATGGCAAGCTTTATGTCGGAGCGGTATGGCCTGGCCCGTCAGTGTTTCCGGAGTTCACCGAGAAGTCGACGCGGGAGTGGTGGGGCAGCCTCTACAGGAAATTCTACGACGAGGGTGTTTCCGGGTTCTGGAACGATATGAACGAGCCTTCGATTTTCGATTCGCCGACGAAAACCATCCCGCTCGACGTGCAGGATCACATCGATGAGCCGGGGTTCCGCACGCGGGTGACGACGCAGCGCGAGGTGCACAACATCATGGGCATGCAGAACTCGCGCGCCACCTATGACGGCCTGCTGGCGCTGAAGCCGAATCAGCGGCCCTTTGTGCTCACGCGCGCGACGTTTGCCGGCGGGCAGCGGTATGCGCTTACCTGGACGGGTGACAATTCAAGCTCCTGGTCTCAGCTGAAGATGAGCACTTCGATGCTGGAGAGCCTGGGGCTTTCCGGGTTTTATATGGCGGGAGACGATATCGGCGGGTTTACCGGATCGCCCATGATGGATCTGCTGACGAAGTGGATCGAAGTGGGGGCGTTTAATCCGATTGAGCGGGATCACACGACGAAAGGGAGCAATCCGCAGGAGCCATGGGTGGGAGGGCCGGCGCAGGAAGCCGTGCGACGGCACTACATCGACGTGCGCTATCGGCTCATGCCGTATCTGTATACGACGGCGGAATATGCGTCGCGGACTGGCATTCCGATCATCCGCCCTCTGTTTCTCGAGTTCCCCGATGCCACGCCGGACCGGCATCCGCTGGATCTGGATGCGGGCAGCGAATTTATGTTCGGACCCGATTTGCTGGTCGCGCCCGCACCCTTTCCGGATGAGCTGGATGACTACGCCGTAACTTTCCCGCCCGTGCCCTGGTACGACTTCTGGACCGGCCAGCGAGTGGCCCGTTCAGCGCAGGGGAACGCCGTGCTGGCGACCGCGACAGTGGAACCGCAGATCGACTTCCTGCCGGTGTATGTGCGGGGAGGATCGATCCTGCCCATGCAGCCTCTGGTTCAGGATACAGACCAGAAACCGGATGGCCCGCTGGAGCTCCGGGTCTATCCCGGACCGGATTGCAGGGGCAGCCTGTATGACGACGATGGCACCACGTTCGACTACAGACATGGCGATTATCTGCGGGTGCAGTACACGTGCGACGCCACGCCGGGCAGCCTCCGGCTGCAGATCGGCGCACAGCGTGGCAGCTTTGCCCCGTGGTGGAACACGGTGCAGGTGGCCGTTTACGACTGGCCCGGCGGGCCGGTCACCGCAAGTCTGAACGGCAAACGGGTACACGCCACCACGTACGACGCTGCCTCCCGTGTTCTCACGATGACGATCCCCGAGAGCGCGGCGGCTCAGGAGCTGAGCATCGCCGTCAGAAAGTAGCCGGGCCGAAGACCGTTGGTTCCCTGAGCGCGCCACCGTGGGCAGGAGCATCCGGGTTCCCGACGGCGAATGACTGAGGAACCCGGGGGAAGCCCTCCGCCTCGCTTCAGCGAGGGGAAGGCATCTGACCAACTAATGAGCCGAATGGGACCGCCCCGGGGCATCGGGAGTGGCGAACGTCCAGTCCGGGGAACTCCGTGCGCCGGCGCGTCGTCGATTCCTGGCCTGAAGTGCAACGGACTGATCATCGTTGCCGCCGGGGCGATCATGCCGTCATTTGCCAAAAGCAGATCAGCTGGTGGTCCATGCACCAGCCTCGCGTTTCCACGACTGACACGCGTTTGGTTCGCAAAGCAACCAGCGATGGGAGGTCGTTTTCTGCGGCTTAACAGGACGGCCTGCCGATTTGTCCGGGTGCTCGCGTTGATGCCGTGGGACGGCTTTTGCAATGTCCTCAGGCGAGAGCCGTCTGTGGCCCTGAGAGTGAAGAACGTCATTCGCAAAAGGAGTGGTCGTTGCAGGAATTGCCATAATTCCTCCGTTCGGGGTCAGCAGAAGCTGCGGAGGCGCCGGTCAAAGCTGGGAGCGGCAGGACGATGGCGCAAATGAATTCATGATGCCGTCCGGGGTCGCTTCGCCAGGGCCGGCGCACCTGTGCGCCTCGAGGACCCAGCCGTAGCAGCCAAGCGCAGCTTTGCCGACGCCGCGGATGGCTGCGTTCAGACCAGGGCTGTCGCCGCCAGCTGTGAGAATCCCGATGCGCTGAATTTTTGCGGCCATCAGAAACAAATATGAGCGCCGGGTAGAACCCCTGTCGACTGCCTGCTGCCCCCCGGACTGGTCTGGTGGAAAACGAACATTCACGATGAGTCATAAATATCGCGGCGGGCGCCGTCCAGTTGTAATCCCTGCCACACGCAGTGCCGCAACTCTGTGAATGCTGCAGCCAAGCAGCTCGACTCAGTCCATACCGCCACGGAGCGGCGCGCATCGAGGATGCGGCAGTCGTTTGCGGTAAAACTGCCGGCAGATTTGGGCAACAGCCATTGCACTATTTCCCCCGGGCTGTGCCACAATTTCGGCCCGGTCAATTGTGCAGCGACTTGCCGCACTCCTGAGCTAACGCTCCCCCGGCTCGAAATTACGGCAGCCGCACAACTACCTTCAGCTGTTGAGTTGCCGATTGAACCCTCCAGTCGCTGCTGGATTATTCGCTTTTCATTCGCTTTGCAACGAGTTGTTGCAGAACGGCAATTCTCGGCTAAGTAACTAAATCTGCATTCACTTCGGCGTCGTCCGATTACGCTGCCGCGCTGCAGGTCGCACTCGCAGCGAACCTGTTTCAGATCTCCGAAGCAGAATTCCCTTGACAGGTGTTATATCTACACCTATATTGAGTGTCACTGGAACACCCATGGGAGGTTCTGATGCTCCGATTCATGAAAGTCCCGCCCACCACCTACGTGCTCGAGTACCAGCACGGCCGGATCCGCCGCGAGGGCGCCGGCATTTCCTTCTTCTACTGGGAGCCGGCCACCACCATCGTCGCCGTGCCCATCGGCAGCACGGACGTGCCCTTCGTCTTCCCGGAGTCGACGGCCGACTTCCAGTCCGTGACCCTGCAGGGTCAGTTCACCTGCCGCGTATCCGATCCGAAGCGGCTGGCGTCGCTGCTCGATTACAGCGTCAACCGTCGGCTCACCTACAACTCGGACGATCCGCAGAAGCTGCCCGAGCGGCTGGTCCATACCCTGCAGACCCTGACCCGCTCCATCACGCAGCGGCTAAACCTGCGTGACGCGCTGGTCAGCTCCGACGCCGTCGTGGCCGAGGCGCTCGACAAACTCCGCCAGTCGAATGCCGTGGCGACGCTCGGCGTCGAGATACTCTCCCTTTCGATGTTGGCCATTCAGCCGACGCCGGAAACCAGCCGCGCTCTTGAAGCTGAAGCTCGCGAGGCCCTGCAGCGCCGGGCGGACGAGGCCATCTACGCCCGCCGCAACGCCGCCGTCGAGCAGGAGCGGCTGATCAGGGAGAGCGAGCTCAACACGGAGATTGCCGTCGAGGAGAAGAAGCGGCAGATCCGCGAGACGCAGATGGCGGCTGAGATCGCTGTCGAGGAGCAGCGGGCGAAGCTGATCGACCAGCGCGTCCGGAACGAGCGCAAGAATGCCGACAGCCGGGCCTACATGCTGGCCGAGACGGTGAAGCCGCTGCGCGACCTCGACTGGAAGACGCTGATGATGCTGGGCGGCAAGGGAGCGGACGCGAAGACCATGATTGCTCTTGCCTTCCAGGAGATGGCGCAGAACGCACAGAAGATCGGCGAGCTCAACGTCTCTCCGGAACTGCTGACAACGCTGGTCGGCGCCGCGGGGAAATAGCCATGTTCAGGAAACTCGTTATCGTCACCCGAAAGACCCGGCTGCAGGAACTGGTGGAGCGCTTCAACACGCACTCGCAGGCAAAGTTCTGTATCGAACACGCGGACGGCGACTTCGCCGACTACGAGCGTGAGGACGATGCTTACCGGCGCGCGCTGGAGGTGCTCCGCCGCTCCCTCGAATTCGACATGCCACAGCAGCTGGTCGACCACACGCTGGTTCCCACTTTTCAGTTCCGGAACGACGATGTTGTCGTCACGCTGGGGCAGGATGGGCTGGTCGCCAACACGGCCAAATACGCCGGAGCGCAGCCGATCGTTGCCGTGAACCCGGAGCCGAGCCGATTCGACGGAATCCTGCTGCCTTTTCTGCCCGATCAGGCGCGGCCTGCTGTCGCGAGGCTGCTCGGGGCGAAGGCGAAGTTCCGAGAGGTCACTCTGGCTGCCGTCACCCTGCAGGATGGTCAGCGGCTGCTCGCGTTCAACGATCTCTTCCTGGGCGCACGCAGCCACGTCTCTGCTCTCTACCGCATCGTCTGCGGAAAAAACTCCGAAACCCAGTCCTCGAGTGGTGTGCTGGTCTCGACGGGGGCCGGTTCGACGGGCTGGATATCCTCGGTCTTCAACATGACCTCGGGCGTGGCCAGCTTCTGCAGCGGCTCGGCCGTGAAGCCCGTCCGCATGCCGTGGGAGGATCGCCGCCTTCTCTATATCGTCAGGGAGCCGTTCATCAGCCGACACTCCCAGGCCGGCATCGTCGCCGGCCTGCTCGAATCCGGCGAAGAGCTTGTCATCGAGTCCCTGATGCCCTCGGGCGGCGCCATTTTCAGCGACGGAATGGAGGCCGACTACCTCCAGTTCAACTCCGGCGCCATCGCCCACGTCCGCGCAGCCGAGCAGCGCGCACACCTTGTCGTATCCTGAGGTTCGCATGCGTGTCGCGGTCGACATCGTTATCTTCACCATCCAGGCGGGTGCGCTGAAGGTCCTGCTTGTGAAACGCAGGATTGAGCCGTTCCCTGGGCAGTTTGCGATTCCCGGCGGATTTATCCACGACGATGAGAACCTGGACGAGGCAGCACTGCGGGAACTTCGCGAAGAGACCGGCGTCACAGACGTCTACCTCGAACAGCTGTACTCGTTCGGTGAGCCCAGGCGCGATCCGCGCGACCGAGTAATCTCAATCTCCTACTTTGCCCTGATTTCGGCCGACAGGACTCTTCAGGCCGGAAGCGACGCGGCGGAGGCCAGTTGGTGGTCGATGAAGCAACTGCCTGCTCTGGCTTTCGATCACGCGAAGATTCTCGACTGCGCGCTCGACCGTCTGCGCAACAAGCTCGAATACACTACGGTCGGTTTCCAGTTGCTGCCGGAGAAGTTCACGCTGGTCCAGCTTCAGGAAGTCTACGAGGCCATCCTCGGCAAAAAGCTTGACAAACGGAATTTTCGCCGCAAGATGGCGATGCTCAAAATCTTAAAGCCGCTCGACCAATACCAGCCCAGCGCCCGCCGGCCAGCGCAGCTCTTCCGCTTCGTCGCCTCGCGCTTCGAGAAGCTCAAAGACAAGGGGATTCTGTTTCCGTTCTGACGGAATCATCAAATCAGGATGGGGGCGGAACAGTTATTGAGGGGGAATCCGACGAATCAACCGGCTGCCAGTCCGCCAACTGAATCGCAGACTCGGCCCGATGCCACGGACTTTTACCGCGGCATTGGGCACCAGCCGGGAATCACGGGCCTTCACTGCGAGATGGATCTCGCCTGGACGGTGGAAAGAAGTCTCTCCGGCAGTTCGGGGGGTGTGGCGAGGACCTGATCCGTTTCAGAGGTGAGCCGTCTCAGCGTGGCAGGTTCGGTTTTGTTCGATGGCATGAAACGACACCCAATCTGCAATGCAAACGACAGCCCTGGAATCAGCGGCGAATGCTGCGATGTATACCGTCATGGGAAGCCCCGGCGTAAACCACTCTGCAGCGGCTTGTTTGCCATTGAAGCCGCACGAGCAGGAAGGCAGGATATCGCTGGGTTCTTTCGGCGCCGAAGACAGGGCCCCGTAAGGCTCTTCGGCCTCGCGGGGCTTCGAGTTGCGCGATCAGGCGTCACTTCAGCTTTATGGGGCCTCAACTTCAGCCTTTTGGTGCAGGACTTCAGCCTTTTGCGTCGGCCCACTGCGGTGAAGCCGTGTCTCCCCTCCGGCTAACTGCACCCGCTCGTTGAGCCGCAGCTCATGCAGCGGTAGCAGCTGCCGTTGCGCACCATGATGGCGCCGCAGGTATGGCAGCTGGGCGCGTCGCCCATGTCGTACATGCCGCGCATGGCGTCGGCCGCGTGGAACACGCCGCGGTCTTCCATGCCCAGCGAGTGCGAGCCACCGTGCGGGGCCTCCATCTCCGGAGCCAGGCCGCCCAGCGGCGCGCCGTGCGCTCCCATGCCCCGCGTCGGCGAGTGCTGCTCCGGCGCCAGATGCGTGCCTTCTTCTTCAGGAGGAGCGGCTGGAGCCATCGGCGTCAGACCCGCGAACAGCTGCAGCTGCTGCCCGGAGAGGAACCGCAGCTGCAGCCAGCGGAAGATGTAGTCCATGATCGACTTCGCGTAGCCGATCTGCTCGTTGCCCGTCCAGCCCGACGGCTCGAAACGCGAGTGCGCGAACTTCTCGCACAGCACCTTGAGCGGAACGCCGTGCTGCAGCGCCAGCGATGCCGCCGTGGCGAAGCTGTCCATCAGCCCGGAGACCGTCGAGCCTTCCTTCGCCATGCGAATGAAGATCTCGCCCGGCTGACCGTTCGGATAGAGCCCCACGGTGATGTAGCCCTCATGGCCCGCGATGCCGAATTTGTGCGTCAGCGAAGCGCGCTCTTCGGGCAGCCGATGCCGCACGGCCCGCGGCGGCTCCTGTGAACCCGGCCAGTCGCTCGACTCCGAGCGCGCCAGCGCCGCGTTGAAGGCGCTGCGGACGGCCAGCAGCGACCGCGCCGCCACTTCCACCTTCTCCGCGGGCTTCGCTTCCAGCAGCTTTACGTCGGCGTCTGCGGGCTTGTGGCCGCCGGCCAGCGCCGTCAGCACGCGATCCGCCGCCGCGCTCAGCTCGCTGCTCACGCCCGCGCCCCTGATCTCCTTCGCCTTCGCGCCGTCGCTCACGTTCAGCGGCTGCGCGCCCTTCGATCCGTCGCGATAGATGGCGACAGCTTTGAGGCCGAGGCGCCACGATTCCAGATACGCCTCGGCAATGTCGTCCAGCGTGCAGTCGTGCGGCAGGTTCACCGTCTTCGAAATTGCGCCCGACAGGAACGGCTGCGTCGCCGCCATCATGCGCACGTGGCCCATGTAGTGGATCGACCGCGTGCCCTTGGCCGGCTTGAACGAGCAGTCGAAGACCGCCAGGTGCTCCGGCCTGATGCCCGGCGCGCCCTCAATCGTTCCCGTCGCGTCGATGTAGCTCACGATCGCGTCCACCTGCGCGTTGTTGTAGCCCAGCTTGAAGAGCGCCGCCGGCACCGTGTTGTTCACGATCTTGATCATGCCGCCGCCCACGAGCTTTTTGTACTTCACCAGCGCCAGGTCCGGCTCAATGCCCGTCGTGTCGCAGTCCATCATGAAGCCGATGGTCCCCGTCGGCGCCAGCACCGTCACCTGCGAATTACGGTAGCCGTGCTTCTCGCCGTGCGCGAGCGCCTGGTCCCAGCACTGCTTGCTCGCCGCGATCAGCGTGTCCAGCTGCGGCACCGAGAACGGCTCTTCGGACGTCTTCGATCGCCCGATCTTGTTCACCTCAGCGCGATGCATCCGGATCACGTCCAGGAACGGCTCGCGGTTCACGTAGAACCCCGGACAGGCTCCGCCATGGTCGGGATTCGCCCCGGCGGTGCGCGGCGTTGCCGACGCCAGCGCCGGGCACTTCTCCGCGATCCGCGCCGACTGCAGATACGCCTCGCCGCACATGATCGCCGTCAGCGTCGCCGCGAAGTCGCGTCCCGCATCGGAGTCATACGGCAGCCCGAAGGCCATCAGCAGCGCGCCCAGATTCGCGTAGCCCAGCCCCAGCGGCCGGTAATCGTGTGAGTTCTTCGCAATCGACTCCGTCGGATATCCGGAGTTGTCCACCAGGATCTCCATCGCCGTGATCATCACGTCGATCGCCGAGCGGTACGCCGCAATGTCGAACGTTCCCGCCGGCGTGAGGAACTTCATCAGGTTGAAGCTGGCCAGATTGCAGGCGGAGTTGTCGAGGAACATGTATTCCGAGCACGGATTTGACGCGTTGATCCGTGCCGTGTTCTTCGAGGTGTGCCAGCGGTTGATCGTCGAGTCATACTGCATCCCCGGATCGCCGCACTGCCACGTCGCCTCCGCGATCTTCTTCATAATGTCGCGGGCCCTGTACGTCGTCACCGGCTTGCGGTCCTTCACGGTCAGCGTCGCGAATTCACCGTCCTTCTCCACGGCGCGCATGAACTCGTCGGTGACGCGGACTGAATTATTCGCGTTCTGGAAGAAGATCGAGCTGTAGGCTTCCGAGTCCGGCCCCGACGATCCGTCGTAGCCCTCGCGCATCAGCGCCCACGCCTTCGCTTCTTCCTTCGCCTTGCACTCGATGAAATCGATGATGTCCGGATGCTCCACGTTCAGGATCACCATCTTGGCCGCCCGCCGCGTCTTGCCGCCGGACTTGATCACGCCCGCGAACGCGTCGAAGCCGCGCATGAAGCTCAGCGGCCCGCTCGCCGTGCCGCCGCCGCTCAGCGTCTCGCTCGACCCGCGAATCGACGACAGGTTCGTCCCCGTTCCCGATCCCCACTTGAACAGCATGCCTTCCGTCTTCGCCAGGGTCAGGATCGAATCCAGCGAATCCTCGACCGCATTGATGAAGCATGCCGAGCACTGCGGCTTGCGGTAGCCCGTCACCGAGAACTCCACCGCGCAGGTGTGCTGGTTCCAGTGCCAGTTCTGCGCGTCGGAGTTCGGCTCCAGCCGGTCGCACCCGACGTTGAACCACACCGGCGAGTTGAACGCCGCCTTCTGCGTCACCAGCAGGTGCACCAGCTCGTCGTGGAACACTCCTGCTTCCTCCGCCGTGGCAAAGTAGCCGCCGGCCAGGCCCCAGTCGCGGATCGTCTCCGCCACGCGGCTCACCAGTTCCCGCACGCCTGTCTCGCGCTCCTCGGTACCCATCTGCCCGTGCAGATACTTGCTGGCCACGATGTTCGTAGCGGTCATCGACCAGTCGACGGGCACCTCCACGTCCTTCTGCTCGAAGATGGTCCTGCCGGCCGCGTCGGTGATGGCCGCGGTGCGGCGCTCCCACTGCACCTCGTCGTACGGCGAAGCGCCGGGCTTCGAGAACGTGCGCGGAAAGCGCAGGGCGGCAGTGGCCTGCGCGGTCTGTTTGGCGGGCTGGGCGTCTTGGGCGGCGATGGTGGTGGTTTTCTTTGTAGCCTCGGCCATGATCTTCCTTCCTTTTGAAATAAAGTCGCTTTCCCTTTGCTGCTGGCCCCGAGAGCAAAAAGCCGAATGCACGGCCGGAAGCCGGCCGCGGGGGGGGGTGAATCCACTGCGAGTGAGTACCCGATGTGCGGATCGCATCGCCGCGACGGCTGACGGAAGGCGCGCTTACCGTTCGCTTGCGCCTGGGAGCCGGGGCGGGAATTTTAGAGCCGCAGAAGGGAAAGTAGCTCTGTTAATGGTGTGTGTCAAGCCCCAACCACAACATCTTGTATTTTAGATGTGGAAGAGGTATCCACGGGCACAATTTCGGGAATCCGCCTGTGGAGAATCGTTCCTCGTCGCTCCCTACGCCGCTTTGGTGTCCCCGGGGGGCCTTGGCCTCTTGTCAGTCTACCCAGAGCAAATGCTCACCAATTCTGCCCGGAAAGCCAAATTCCAGAGACAGCAAATCACTCCGTGGCACCCATTTGGCCTACAACGGCGCGCCAAACCGCCGCGTCGCTGATCTTTGACTCCTGAATGCTGGTCCCTGATCAGTGATCTCTGGAAGGGACGGCGCGCGGAATTTGGGCCCCACCGAGCCGTATTCTCCCGCCAGCCGCCCCACCAGAAGGAGCCTACGCTCCCACCCCACCCCTCACAAGACGCAGAAACAGGGCACCTTCTGTGGAGAGGTGTGGGAGGGGTGGAAAACCGGCCCACTCAGGGGCACTGCCAGAGGGCTGGCCCCGAATGCTCCTCCATCACCCGCTACAATGGCCCGCAGCCGCTGAATCTGCCTCAGGAGCGACCCCGCATGAAACGCGTCCCTGCCGCCGGAACCCTCCTCGCTCTGGCTGCCTCCGTCCTCGTTATTGGAACGACTTCATCCGCTGCCGCGCAGAGTCGCAGCCAGGGCCGTTCTATGGTGATCACCCGCTACGGCATCGTGGCCGCGGAGAGTCCTCTCGCCGCGCAGGCTGGCGCGCAGATCCTCGTCCACGGCGGCAACGCCGTCGATGCGATCGTCGCCACCAACGCCGTGATGGGCGTCGTGGAGCCCATGATGAACGGCATGGGCGGCGATCTGTTCGCCATCGTCTACGACGCGAAGACCGGCAGGCTCTACGGCCTGAACGCGAGCGGCTGGTCACCCGCGGCGCTCACGCCCGCCTTCCTCGCCGCGCACGGCATCGACAAGATGCCCCTCTACGGCATCGACTCCGTCACCGTCCCCGGCGCCGTCGATGGCTGGACCCAGCTTCTTCAGCGCTTCGGCCGCCTCAGCCTGCGCACTGACCTCCAGCCCGCCATCCGTTACGCCCGCGAGGGTTTCCCCGTACCCGAGTGGGACGCGATGTACTGGGCCGACGCCGAGCCGTTCCTCGCGAAGAACCCCGCCACCGGGCGGCTCTATCTCATCGGCGGTCACGCTCCCACCGTCGGTCAGGTCTTCCGCAATCCCGACCTCGCCCGCTCGCTCACGCTGGTCGCGAACGGCGGCCGCGACGCCTTCTACCGGGGCCCGCTTGCCCGGAAAATCCTCGCGCTCGAAGAATCCGAAGGCGGCGCCATGACCGCGGCCGACCTCGCCGGCTTCCACAGCCAGTGGGTCACGCCGCTGTCCGCCACCTACCACGGCTGGACCGTCTATGAGCTTCCGCCGAACGGGCAGGGCATTGCCGCCCTCGAAATGCTCAACCTCATGTCGCATTTCCCGCTCGCGCAATACGGCCACAACTCCGCCAACGCCCTGCACGTCATGATCGAGGCCAAAAAGCTCGCCTACGCCGACCTCGCCCGCTACATCGGCGACCCGCGCTTCAGCCACATCCCCGTCGCCGGCCTGCTCTCGCCCGCATACGCGCAGCAGCGCGCGAAACTCATCGACATGCAGCGCGCCAGCTGCAGCGTCGCCGCCGGCCAGCCGCCCTCCGGCGACACCACCTACCTCACCGCAGTCGATGCGCAGGGCAACATGGTCTCCCTCATCCAGTCCAATTTTGAGGAGTTCGGCTCCCGCCTCGTCCCGCCCGGCGCCGGCTTCGTCCTGCAGGATCGCGGCGCGCTGTTCAACCTCGATCCCGGCTCGCCCGACGTCCTCGCCGGACACAAGCGCCCGCTCCACACCATCATTCCCGGCTTCATGACCCACGGCTCAACGCGCATCGCCTTCGGCATCATGGGCGGATTCAACCAGGCTCAGGCCCACGCCCAGTTCGTCTCCAACGTCGTCGATTTCGGCATGAACATCCAGGCAGCGCTCGAGGCCGCGCGCTTCACCAAAATGGACTTCTCCGGCTGCGACGTCATGATGGAAGACCGCATTCCCGCGGAGGTCCGCGCTGCGCTCGAGGCTCGCGGCCATCAGATTCGCGTGGTCGGCGACTACGCCTCGGTCATGGGGGGCGGCCAGGCCGTCGAGCGCGACTTCTCCACCGGCGTCAACTTCGGCGCGTCCGATCCGCGCAAAGACGGCGAAGCCATCCCCGAGCCGCTGCCGCCGCAGTAACCGCGCCCGCAGCGTCTCTGTCCGACCGCCCGGGCTATTTCCAGCGCAAGGCTTGCTTCCCTGTGGCGGAGGACTGGAGCAGGTGGTTGATCCAGGTCAGAAGCACGTCGGGGTGCACCGGCTTTTCCAGCAGCACGAATTCAGGGCTGCGTGGCCGGGACATCCGGCTCACATCAGCCGCGCTGACCTGGCCGGAGAAGAGGATGATTTTGCAGCCCGGACAACTTTCCGAGAGGTGGATCGCCAGTTCCATGCCGTTCATCCCGGGCAGGGCAAAGTCCGTCAGCAGCAGGTCAGGGGGAACGACGCGGGCCAGGTCGATGGCTGAGGCTGCGTCGTAAAAGGCAAACGAGGCGAATCCACTCTGCATCGTGATCGTTCGCAGCGTCCCGGCAATGGTGACCTCGTCGTCCACGATCATGATCACCGGCCTCGGTGGGCCTGTATGCGGCGTGATGCCCTTCACGGCCAGGACATCGAGAGGAACTGTGGGGAAATTCACGGGTCACGCTTCTTTCTCGTCTGCCCCGAACGTAGCATCCGCCGGAACCTGCGGGGAGACTGTTCAGGAAAGGGTTAGCGGGGCGGCAGGCGCGAACCAGGGACAGTATTTCGTCAACCAGGGACCCTATTTCCCGGTGCAGGAAAATGGAAGCGCCACGGTTCTGCCCAGTTAACATCCCGTTAACATCACGATTATGCGACGCCACGATTGTGTTACGACAGCATCACGCAGGGAGCTTACCATGGCAAAGAGCCGCCGAACGGACGGGTCCCCCATGACCTGCGGATCGATCATGCAGGCCGACGTTCCTAACCCGGCGTAGCCGGAACCAAACAGGGTAGCGGCTATGATGGCGGAATGGACACGATTCTGCTAACGGAACGATATGCAGATCAGATCGCGGGTGTGCTGAGCTGCTGGGACAGAGCGCTGA
>Ga0335075_10000486_pt1 | contig 70666 bp, 74 predicted proteins | sample Lox_Sample_24_FD_206723 | JGI IMG/M metagenome (GOLD analysis project Ga0335075, IMG submission 206723) | Soil microbial communities from Loxahatchee National Wildlife Refuge, Florida, United States - Lox_Sample_2.4 | ecosystem: Environmental > Terrestrial > Soil > Wetlands | place: USA... | reverse complement strand
GCTCGGCGATCAGGCGCAAGGCCTCGTAGCCGTCGTGGGCACACTCGACGGTGTGCCCATCGCGGACCAGGTAGCGCTCCACGACATCGGCGACGGTCGGGTCATCGTCCACGACCACGATCCGGCCTGGCTGGTCAGCGTTTGTCACCACGATGTCCTTACTCGCTGTGTTGAAGGGCACACGTCATGCAATACAGCACTGGTTACACGGTACGACTCCACGGCCGCCCCCGGCCAGCAAACCGGACTAATCGGTTAGATCCCTGTAATCTCCGATGACGATTCCCTTAGGCTCGCTCCGCACTGGCCCCGTCCGCCTCCCGCAGCGTCAACACTGGTCAGGTGATTGGCGAACTGTACGAGCATGCGCTTACTGGCCGGGCGGAACCGGAGGTTGAGCACACCGATGGCAGCCGGACCCCGCTGCCGGTGGCTGACTGGCTGCGGGCGCGTCCGGGCGACACGTCGATCGTGGACCGGTGCTCGGGTCCCACGCTTGACGTGGGGTCGGGACCGGGCCGGCTGACCGTGGCACTGGCCGAGCGGGGCATCCCCGCCCTTGGCATTGACGTCACGCCGCAGGCGGTACGCGTCGCCCGGGCGGCGGGCGCGCTGACGCTGGTGCGCGACGTGTTCGGCCACGTGCCCGGGGCTGGGCGGTGGATGACCGTCGTGCTCGCCGACGGGAACATCGGCATTGGCGGCGACCCGGTGGCACTGTTGCGCAGGGTGGCCGAGTTGCTCGGCCCGCTCGGTAAGGCCCTGGTCGAGGTACAGGCGCCGGGTGAGCCGTTGCTTAAGGAACGAGTCCGGCTGCGAGCCGCGGGAAAGATCGGGGCCTGGTTCCCCTGGGCCTACGTCGGGACCGACCAGATCGGCGAGGTGGCGCAGAGCGCCGGCCTCGCGGCGGGAGAGTCCTGGGAGGCGGACGGCCGGTGGTTTTCCTCGCTTTACGTCCCGATTCAGGTCGCCGACTGTCCGATCGGATAAGCATCTAGCTGGTGGTACGCCTTGCCCTCACGGAATATCCTCGCCACGATGAGCCCGAAAGCCGTCTCAGCCTGTCGGTGGAGCGTCCTTCTTGGCTCCCTGATCATCCTTGGCGGCCTCATCGGGTTGCTCAGCCGGCCCGGCCTCTACCACGGACATGTCGCGCGCATGGTGCTGGTGGCCGCGGCCTTTGCCGTGTTCGGCGTGGCTGCTGCCGCGGTGCGCAAGGTCGCGCTCAGGGCCGCGGTCTGGCTCATCGTCATCGCGGGGATCGCCTTCCAGGCCACCGCCTTCACCGCTCCCGCGGCGCACAGCAGCGACATCTACCGCTACATGTGGGACGGCCAGGTACAGGCGGCAGGAATCGACCCGTACCTGTACCCGCCGTCGGCCGCCGCGCTCGTCCCCCTGCGCAATGACTACCTGTGGGGACCGTGGACGGCGACGCCGCCGAAGGGCACCGGGCTCCAGTACTGCCTGAAGAACGCGCCAAGCAAGCAGGGCCCGGCATTCGGCACCGCGGTGGGCTGCTCCAAGATCAACCGGACGAACTCGCCGACCATTTACCCCCCGGTGGCCGAGGCCTGGTTCACCGCCGTCTACCTGGCGGGCGGGGACGGCAGTTCCATGCCCATGCAGGCCGCCATGTCACTGTGCGCCGTGCTCACCACCCTGGTCCTGCTGTGGGGCCTGCGCAAGACGGGCCGCGACCAGCGCCTGGCCGCCCTGTGGGCGTGGTGCCCGACGGCGATCGTGGAGGTGGGCAACGACGGGCACAGCGACGTACTCGGGACCCTGCTTTGCGCCATCGCGCTGATCGTGCTCGCCACCGCCCAGACCCGCCGCAAGACCTTGCTCGGCGGTGCGCTCATCGGGCTGGCCATGGCCACCAAGCTGACTCCGGCCTTCGTCATACCGGCTACGCTCAAGCGCGGCTGGGCCAGCATCCTCAGCGCGGTCGCGGGCGCCACCTTCATCGTGTACCTCCCGCACGTGATCGCCGTCGGGCGGCACATCGTCGGCTTCTTCCCCACCTACCTGCAGCAGCAGGGCTACTCGAACGGGTCCGGCTACGAGATCATCGCGCTTTTCCTGCACGGCAGGAAGGCGTCCGTGGTGGCGTTCGGGCTGCTCGCCCTAGTGGCGCTCGCGGTCTTGCGTTACAGCAAGCCGGACGAGCCCTGGCGCGGCGCGGTCTACATGATGGCCGCCGCACTGGTCATCGGGACGCCAGAATTCGAGTGGTACTCCATGCTCCTGGTCATGCTGGTCGCGCTGGACGGACGCTGGGAGTGGCTCGCGCTGACCGCGGGCGCCTACCTGGCCAACGACGCCCAGATCACCTCATCGACGATCGTCGCCTATAACCGTCAGGTGGGATACGGCGGCGGCCTCGCCGTGGCCCTCCTCATCACCGGCATCAGGTACCTGCGCGCGCGCCGTCACGTCAGCGAGCCAGTCCCGCAGGAAGCCATCCGCAGGCCCGTGCCCGTGGCGTCCTGATCCGGTGGCGGACCTCTTACCGGCTGCTTACCACCCGCCTGAAGTTCGAACGCGGCGGGCATCCGCACCCGTCAATGGAAGCATGCGATACCAAGATGCCTTCGGCTACGCCGACGCCTTCGACGCGGACCCGCCAGGCGGTGGCAGGCTGGCGAGCGGTGGCCTTGGCGGGAACCGTTACCACAGCGCCAACTCCACCAGCGCACGCCACAACGATCCCCGGTACAGCACGGGCGAGCAGCGTCCCCCATGGGATTTCGAGGACCACGGCAACCCGCGCGACTCGCGGTCAGGTAGCTTCGCCCCGGGCCGCTATCCGACTGGTGACTTCCCCACCCAGACCGATGGCTTGCGCGCCCTGGGCACCCAGACCCGCGGCCGGGGCTTCCCGGCCCAGTCTGGGGGCTTCCCGGCCCAGGCCGGAAGCTTCGGAGCGCAGGCCACCAGGCTCCGTGCCCAGACCGGAAGCCACCGGGCACAAACTGGGAGCTTTCGCGCCCAGACCGGCGGGTTCCGGACCGGGACCGGCGACTTTCCCACCCAGGCCGACGGCATCCCCGCCGCGCGGCCGACCATCGATGGCGACTATGGCGTGAGGGAGGATGAGCAGGGCTGGTCGGCCGGACGGACCCTCGGCGGGCTGGTCGCCGGGGCCGTTTCCGGCTTCCTGGCCGCGGGGACGACGCTCGGCGTCGCCAACCTCGCCGCCGCGTTCGTCCGGCCACGATCATCGCCTATCGTCGCGGTCGGCGGCGAGTTCATGGCCCATACTCCCGCAGCCGTGACGAACTTCCTGGCCGGGAAGCTGGGCGAGAACGACATGGCCACGCTGCTGCTCAGCATGTATTTCGCGGTCGCCCTTATAGCCCTGGTGATCGGCATGATCGCCTGGCGGCAGCTGCCTGCCGGGGTCGCGGGGATCGGGTTGTTCGGATTGTACGGAGCGTTCATTACCTACACCGCGCCAGGAAGCCATGCGACGGACGTCATCCCGTCCCTGGCCGGCAGCCTGGCCGGCATCATCGTGCTCGCCGCCTTGACCCAGTGGACTCGGGTGCGGCAGCGCTCCGCTGTGACGAGGAATGTCGTTGGGCCACTGGGCACGGAACGTTCTGGATGGGCGGCATGAGTGAGCCGGCGGTAAACCGGCGGAGGTTCCTGGCCCTGGGCGGCGCGACGGCGGCGGCGGCCGCGACGGCCGGCTTCGGCGGGCAGTATCTGCTGGACAAGCGGTTCCCGTCGGCCCCGCAGGAGCGTATCGCGCGGGTGAGCCCGCTGCCTGCAGGGTCGGAGATCACCGGCATCCCCGGGCTGTCGTCGTTCTACACGCCCAACAGTCACTTCTACCGGGTGGATACCGCGGGACTGGTGCCGCCGAAGGTCGCGGCGTCATCGTGGCAGTTGCGCATCCATGGCATGGTCGATAACCCGATGACGGTGTCGTTTGATGACCTGCTGCGGATGCCGATGGAGGAAAACGACATTACGCTCACGTGCGTCTCTGAGGGGGTGGGTGGCCCGTTCATCGGCAACGCCCGCTGGCAGGGCACGCTGCTCGCCCCACTGCTGAAGAAGGCGGGCGTGCAGAAGGGCGCGAACCAGATCGTGATGCGCGACGTCAAGGGGATGAGCCTGGGCGTCGCCACCGACCCGGTGCTTGACGGGCGCGCGTCGATGCTGGCCATCGGGATGAACGGATCGGCGCTGCCGGCCGCGCAGGGATTCCCGGTGCGGGTGGTGGTGCCGGGCCTGTACGGGTACGTGTCCGCGTGCAAGTGGGTGGTGGACATGGAGCTGACCACCTTCGGCTCCTTCAGCGCTTACTGGGTGCAGCGCAAGTGGGCGCAGCAGGCCCCGATCAAGACCGAGTCACGCATCGACACTCCTAAGTCGGGCACCGTCTTGACCGCCGGCAAGACGGCGATGATCGCCGGGGTCGCGTGGGCGCAGACCCGTGGCATCGCCGCGGTGGAGGTCTCCGTCGACGGGACCTGGCATGTCGCCACGCTGGCCAAGCAGGACACGATCGACACGTGGCGCCAGTGGTATTACCCCTGGCAGCCGACGGCCGGCAAGCACAAGATCCAGGTCCGGGCGACCGACAAGACCGGCTACACGCAGACCGCCACCATCCGCCCGGTCCTGCCCAACGGCGCGACCGGGTACCACACGGTCAACCTGATGGTGAACTGACGGGCTGGCCGGTCACCCCAGTACGCGCGGCTATCGCTCGACGTGGCGCAGGACGCGGGGACCGGGCCGACCCGTCCCGTTACGGGCCTGGTTGCTTCGCGATGATGAAGGACGGCCAGCGGCCTGTCGCGTTCGCCGACGGCCACGGCGCCTGGGTCCACTGGGTCTGACCTGCCCGATCCGGCGCGGGCGCGCGCGGGGGGACCGCGCGAGCACGGGAGGAGGGCGCGGCCAGGGCGGCGATCAGCTCATCGAGGGCGTCGAAGTTGTGCGCGCTGACGACGGCGTCGCAGTACGGCCAGGCGGCCGCCATGCCGCCGACCTCGGGCCGGTACCGCTCGCTCTGCGTCCGCGGGTTGGCCCACACCACCCGGTAGGCGAGCCGGCGCAGCCGGGCCATCTGCGCGCCGAGCAGGGCCACCTCGCCCGTCTCCCACCCGTCGGAGATGATCAGGATGACCGAGCCGCGGGCCATCCCGCGCACGCCGTAGCGGTCCATGAAGTCGCGTACCGCCGCCCCGATGCGGGTGCCGCCGGCCCAGTCGACGGCGGCCTCGCCCGCCTTGGCCAGCATGGTCTCCGGGGTCGCCGCGGCCAGCGTCGGGGTCAGCCGGGTGAGCCGGGTCGCGAACGAGAACACCTCGGTCCGCGGGCGCGACGCGTCGCGCAGGCCCCGCACCGCGGCCGTCCGCGACGAGACGTACATGAACTGGAGCAGCGCCCGGGCGTACGGCTCCATCGAGCCGGAGATATCGCACAGCACGACGAGCCGCCGCGGCCGGGACCGTACCGCGCGCCGAGCGATCTGCACCGGCTCGCCGCCGGTCCTGCGGGCCTGCCGCAGCGTCCGGCGCATGTCCAGGCGGACCCCGTCCTTGCGCGGCCGGTACCTGCGGGTCCGCCGGGGCGGCACCGCGATCACCAGCTCCCGCATCAGCCTGGCCAGCGCGCGCAGTTCCTGGGGGGAAAGCGAGTTGAAGTCCCGGTCGCGCAGCCGCTCGGTCGCCGACGCCACCCGGCGCACCGCCGGCACCTCAGGCAGGTCCTGGTCCGCCTCGTCCTGGCCATCATCGGCGCCACCCGAGCCGGAAGGGACCTGGGCCAGCTGGGCCGGCGGCAGCTCGCCGCCGGCGCCGGACGACTCCTCCGCGGGCGCCGCGCTGTCGGCGTCGATCTCCATGCCCGGCTGCGGCGCCACCACGGTGGGCTGGCGCGGGGTCACGGCCGAGTAGAACAGCTCGGCCAGGACCCGCTCAAGCACCTCGATCTGCATGGGGTCGGCGACCATCGTGGCGAGCGCGCAGGCACGCAGCTCGACGAGGGTCGACGCTCGCATGACGGTCAGCGCGCGCCCGAGGCGCTCGCACCGGTCCGGCCCGGTCGGCAGCCCGGCCTCCCGCAGCGCGACCCCGAGCAGGGCCGCCAGCGCCGCGTAGTCAGGCTCCGCCATCCAACCATCGTCCGGCCTGCCGGTCACGCGCGACCATCACCAACCACGGCGGGCAGCCCGGCCTCGCGCACCGCCTGCTCGTCTTCCGGGTACTTGACCACGACGCTCATGGTCCGGTCGGCCGCGTCGGCCGTCAGCCCGTCGGCGCCGATGACCGCGAGGGCGCCCGCCCAGGTAATCGCCTCGGAAATGCCCGGCGGCTTGGTGAGGCCGAGGCCGCGCAGGCGGGAGACGGCGGTCGCGACCTCACCCGCCAGCGCCGCGGAGGCACCGGGCACGCGGCGGCGGACGATCGCGGCGACCCGCCCGGCTTCCGGGTAGCCGATCCAGTGGTACAGGCACCGGCGCTTGAGCGCGTCGTGCAGGTCACGGGTCCGGTTCGAGGTCAAGATGGCGATCGGCGGGAAGGTCGCCCGCCGGGTGCCCAGCTCGGGGATCGTGACGGCCGACTCGGCCAGCAACTCGAAGAGGAACGCCTCGAACTCGTCGTCCGCCCGGTCCACCTCATCGATCAGCAGCACCGCGGGCCGCGGGCCCGGGTGGTCAAGCGCGGTGAGCAGCGGGCGGGCCAGCAGGTAGTCCTCGCTGAACAGGTCGCTGTCGGCCATGTGCTGATGCTCGGCCTCGGCCAGCCGGATGGCCAGCAGCTGGCGCGGGTAGTTCCACTCATACAGCGCCTCAGCGGCCGCGATGCCCTCATAGCACTGGAGCCGCACCAGGACGGTGTCGAGCGCCGTCGCCAGGGCCTTGGCCGCCTCGGTCTTGCCGACGCCGGGCTCGCCCTCGAGCAGGATCGGCTGGCCCATCCGCACGGCCAGGAACAGGGCCGCCGCGAGCTGCTCACCAGCGAGGTACCCGGTCTTGTCCAGGGCCGCGCTGAGCGCGGCCACGCCGGGAAATCGCACGCCAAGATCATCTGGGTATTCGCTGCTCACAACCCACCAGCCTACATTCCGGCCCCAAACGTCACCGAACTCGCAGCACCCGGTGGCAGCGGCCTACCGCCCGCCGATGTCCTCGCTCCACACCGCGGGGAAGCGGGCCTGGAACTCCTCCATAACCGCCACGCAGGCCGGATCGTCGAGCAGCAGCACGTCAACGCCGCGCTCGCGGAGGAAGCCGAGGTCGCCAGGGAAGGTCCTTGCCTCTCCCACCACGACCCGCGGGATCTGGAACAGCAAGATGGCGCCGGCGCACATCTGGCAGGGCGACAGCGTCGTGTACAGGGTCGTGCCCGCGTAGTCCGGGCGCCGGCCGGCGTTGCGGAGCGCGGAGATCTCGCCGTGCGCCACCGGGTCGCCCTGCTGCACGCGCTCGTTGTGCCCGGCCGCGATCGCCTGCCCGCCCGTCGCGAGCACGGCGCCGACCGGGACCCCGCCGGCCGCCAGGCTCATCCTGGCCTGCGCGAGGGCCAGCCCCATCAGCTCACGGTCGGCCTGCTCAGTTGCGCTCATACCGGATTACGCTACCGGACCTGGCCGCCTGATAACGTGTCCGTTCGTGGCAGGACGCGGCACCACGGCGACGGCGGCGCTTGAGCGGGCGAAGATCGGGTTCACCGTGCACGAGTACGAGCACGATCCCCGCAGTGACTCCTACGGCCTAGAGGCGAGCGCGGCCCTCGGCGTCCCGCCGGAGCGGATCTTCAAGACCCTGGTCGCGCTGGTCGACGGCAAGGCGCTGGCGGTCGGCGTCATCCCCGTGCACCGCCACCTTGACCTGAAGGCCCTCGCCGCGGCGGTGGGTGGCAAGAAGGCGGTCATGGCCGAGGTGGCCGACGCCGAGCGCGCCACCGGCTACGTGGCCGGTGGCATCTCACCCGTCGGGCAGAAGAAGCGGCTCCCCGTCGTGGTGGACTCCTCGGCGCTCGAGCTGGCCACGATGTTCTGCAGCGCGGGCAGGCGCGGGCTTGAGATCGAGCTGGTCCCGGCCGACCTGGTCCGCGCGGCCAGCGCTACGGCCGCGCCGATCGCCGCCGGCTGAGCGCCGCGGCCAGGACCCTCACGAGGACTCGGTGGCCTCGGCCTTCTCCTGCGCCCTCGCATCGGCCTGTGGCTCCTCGCCCGCCACGTCGCCCGGGGCGGAATCGCCGGGATCCTCGCCTTGCGCTGGCTCGACCGTGTCTTGCGCCGCGACAGTCTCACCCGGCTCTGCCGGGGCCGACGGCGCCCTGACGACGGCCTCCACCTGCGGACGGCGCTGGATGACGGCGAACCAGATGAGCCCGGCCAGGGTGCCGATGATCGCGATGTACATGTTCAGGCGGAGGCCGAAGAAGTATTCCGAGGAGTCGATCCTGATGGACTCCTCGAAGATCCGGTACCCCGAGTAGCCGGCCACGTACAGAGCGAAAAGGCCCCAGTACTTGACCTTGGTGTGATGCCCCAGCCAGACGAGGACCGCGGCCAGGGCCAGGTCCCAGATCAGCTCGTAGAGGAAGGACGGCTGGAACGTGGCGAACTGCGCGTACCCGGCCGGCCGGAAGCCGGCCGGGATCTCCAGCCCCCACGGCAGCGTGGTCGGCTTGCCGAACAACTCCTTGTTGAAGTAGTTGCCCACGCGGCCCACGGCCTGCGCCACGAGCAGCGCCGGGGCGATCGCGTTCGCGAACGGGCCGACGCTAAGGCCCCACTTGCGCAGCCGCCACGCGCCGACCAACGCCGCAAGCGCCACCCCGCCCCAGATCCCCAGCCCCCCGGTCCAGACCGCGAACAGGCCATACCACACGTGCGGGATGTCATCGGGGGTGGTGATGTCGAAGTAGATGCGCCCGCCGATGATCCCCGCGGGGACCACCCACAGCGCGATGTCGGTGACCACGTCAGGGTCACCCCCGATCGCGGCCCAGCGACGGCGGGTGATGAGGATCGCGAGCGTGATCCCGATGATGTAGCCCAGCGCGTAGAAATGGACCAGCAGCGGCCCGACGTGGAAGCCGTCGATCGGCGGGCTGGGGATGTACTGCGCGAGGGCAACCGCGGGATGCGCCATGCTGCCGAGGTTACCCGCCTGGGCGAACTTCCCGGTAGCCGTCCGCGCTCAGTCCCGCGCGTCACTTCGCTTAGCGTGCGGCTGCCTCGGCCCGCCGTGGCGCCCGTGGCCGTTGAGACGCCGGATCGTAATGCGATGGTGATCACTCTTGAAAGTGCCACCCAAGAGTCCGAAATGCCTCATACCCTTGCTACAGACAGGGGCCGCATCGTAGCTGTCGGATACCACTGTGCCTTGTGTCCGGCAGTGTGGCGGAATATATGAGGGCGAATAACGATGACGATTGGTCGGTGGCCCGGCAGGGTCGTGCGCGGACTGCGCCCGGACTCCAATCCGCTACGGCGGCGGATAGATCGGGCTGAGGCGTTCATCTTTGGCGGCCTGCTCGTGGCCGCCGCGACCGTGGCGCCCATCGCCGCGGTGCAGGCGGGCCACGTGGCCTACACGGACTCGCTGCGGGTGGCACGAGTCCAGGAGCAGACCGGGCACCAGACGACGGCCGTGCTGCTGGCCCCGCCGTCCACCTCCGGTGGCGGGTACTCGATCGCGAGCCTGGTCCCGGCGACGGCCCGCTGGAAGACACCCGCGGGGACCTCCCGTACCGGCGACATCCAGGTTCCGCCGGCCACGGCCAAGGGCGAGCACGTCAAGATCTGGACCGACGAGGCCGGCGACGTGACCAGCCCGCCCGCCACGCAGGAGCAGGCGGCCGGGCAGGGCACGTTCGCCGCCATCATGGCCGTCGTCTTGACCCTGGTCACCTGCTTCAGCGCGGCAGGCATCACCCGGCTGATCATGAACAGGCGCAGGATGGCCGCCTGGGAGGCCGACTGGACGGTGACCGCCCCGATGTGGACCCGCCAGCGCTGGTTACGAGTCCTCGGGCTCCGGTGAGCCCGCCGAGAGCCCGCGCGCAGGATCGTGGGCCGAGATGGCGTCCGACACCGTCGCGGCACCGGGGTCACTCGACTGGTCAGGCACGCCCGCGAGCCGGTAGACGTCGGAGCCGTCCACGGTCTCCTGCTCGAGCAGCAGGCCTACCAGCCCGTCAAGCTCCGGCCGGTGGGTCCGCAGCAGGCTGACCGCGCGCTCCTCCGCCTCACGCAGCAGCCGCGACACCTCATGGTCGACCGCCGCCTGGGTGGCCTCTGAGTACGGCCGGCTGGACATGCCCGGCCCGCCTGAGCCGAGGAAGACCGACCCGCCCTCGGGGTAGCCGACGGGGCCAAGCTCAGGGGACAAGCCGAACTCCCTGACCATCTTGGTCGCAAGCTCGGTCGCCCCGGCCAGGTCGTTGCCCGCTCCCGTCGATCCCTGCCCCAGGACCACGAGCTCGGCCGCCCGGCCGCCGAGCCGGACGGCGAGGGAGTCGAGCAGGTAATCCTCGCCGTACATGTGCCGCTCGACCAGCGGCAGCTGCTCGGTGACGCCGAGCGCCTGCCCGGCGGGCAGGATCGTCACCTTGGCCACCGGGTCCGCGTTCTTCGACAGCGCCGCGACCAGGGCGTGCCCCGACTCGTGGACGGCGACCGCGTGCTTTTCCTCGGGCAGCAAGACGTTGGAGCCCTCACGGCGGCCGAGGATGATCCGGTCGCGGGCGTCGTCGAAGTCCCTGGCCGAGATCACCTCACGGCCGGCCCGCACGGCGAAGATGGCGGCCTCGTTGGCCAGGTTGGCCAGGTCGGCACCGGAGAAGCCGGGCGTGCCCCGGGCGATCGCGTCCAGGTTGACATCGGGGGCCAGCCGCTTGCCCCGGCTGTGCACGCCGAGGATCGCCGCCCGCTCCATGACGTTCGGCAGCGGGATCGTGACCTGGCGGTCGAAACGGCCCGGCCGCAGCAGGGCGGGGTCAAGCACCTCGGGCCGGTTGGTGGCCGCGAGGACAACGATGCCGGTCGACGGGTCGAAGCCGTCCATCTCCGCCAGCAGCTGGTTCAGGGTCTGCTCGCGCTCGTCATTGGCCACGACGGCGCCCGACCCGGCCCGCCGCTGGCCGATCGCGTCGACCTCGTCGATGAAGATGATCGCCGAGCCGCGCTTGCGTGCCTCGGCGAACAGGTCCCTGACCCGGGCCGCGCCCACCCCGACGAACATCTCGACGAAGCTCGACCCGGCCACGGAGAAGAACGGAACCTGCGCCTCGCCCGCCACGGCCCGGGCGAGCAGCGTCTTGCCGGTTCCTGGCGGGCCGACCATGAGGACGCCGTGCGGCACGACCGCCCCGGCCCGCGAGTACCGGTCCGGGCGGCGCAGGAAGTCCACGACCTCGCTGATCTCCTCCTTGGCCCCCTCGTAGCCGGCGACGTCAGCGAACGTGGTGGACGGCCGCTCCATGTCGAACACCTTGGCCCGGTTCCGCCCCACGCCGAGGACGCCCTGCAGTTGCCCGGAGGCCCCGCGCGACAGCCGGATCCAGAACCAGACCACGAGCAGGATCGGCACCAGGAGGATCAGCCAGCCAAGCACCTCCGAGCCGAAGCCAGGCGACGACGTCGAGTACGAGACCGTCGTGTTCGCCGTCTGCAGGTCGTTTAGCGTCGACTGTGGCACAGGGGACGGGAGGTTCACCGTGAAGTTGGTCCCGTTGGTCAGCGTGCCGGTGGCGGTCCCGCCGTTCTGCGGGATGTCCACGGTCTTGACCTTGTGCGCCTTGACGTCGTTGAGGAACTGCGGGTTGTAGTTCAGGCTGCTGGTCGACCCGGCGTGAAACGGCAGCGCCAGCCAGAGGAAGAACGCGATAAGCAGCCCGACGGGCAGCAGCCAGTGCCGCCAGGCCGGCGGCCGTGGCGGGGGTTGCTGACTGCCGCCAGACGGCTTGTCGCTAGGCGGCGGAGTCGCGGCCTGCTTGCTCACAGGAGTCTCCCTCTTCCCACGGGGCAGGGCTTCTAACGAAGCTCCACCTACTTCAACGCCGCGATCCCCGCCGAAATTCTTCCCACTTATCAAGATCAGGCACCTGTGAGAAGGTAGTCCCTCACGCCGGCCCCTGACCAGGGGGCAGGATGCCGTGGGCCTCCCGAAGCGGCCTCGCGCCGCGCCGGGAGAGGCGCACCCAGAGCCAGCCGAAGACCGCAAGCGGCGCCAGCAGGACCAGCCAGCTCAGGGCCTGTGAGCCCGCAGGCGACGCCGAGGTCGAGACGCTCACGTTCGCCGACCGCAGCGCGCTGAGCACCGACGGCCGGGCCGACGCCGGGATGTTCACGTTGTACCTGGTCCCGTCGGTCAGCGTCCCGGTGCTCGTGCCGCCGCCCGGGGGGATGTTGGCCGTCTTCACCTCGCGGGCCGCCACGTCGGACGTGAACCGCGCGTAGGTCAGGCTGGTGGACGAGGCCAGGTGCGTCGGCAGCACCGTCCACAAGACGATCGAGATGGCCAGCCCGATCAGCAGCAGCCAGTGCCGCCAGGGGGGCGGGGTCACGGCCTGATTGCCAGCAGGAAGCATCTGCCTCTCCTATACCGCGGGCGCCTGCGCGGGCCTGACGGCGGTCTTCACGCCGGGCCCGGCCCGGGCACACCGTCATCCTCGTCCTTCTCAAGCAGCGCCGCCGCGCCGCGGACCACGCAGCGCAGCGGGTCGTCAACGACCATGACGCCCATCTCGGTCGCCGTCTCCAGCCGGCCGGCCAGGCCGGGCAGCAGCGCCCCGCCGCCGCAGAGCCTGATCTTGCCCCGCACCACGTCCTCGGCCAGCCCGGCCGGTATGTCGGACAGGATCTCGTGGACGGCGCTGCCGATGGCCGAGACGATCGGGTCGACCGCGCCGGCGACGAGGTCGCCGGGGATCTTCTCCACCCGCGGCGTGCGGCGGGCTGAGTCGATGCCGACCGCCTCCGCCCAGCCGGCCTCGCCGCCGGTCAGTCCCAGCGTCATCTTGAGCTGCCGGGCCGCGCGCCTGCTGAGGATCAGGTTGAGGTTCGACCGGACCGCGCTCATGATCGCCTCGTCCATCGCGACGCCCGCCATCCGCAGCGACTGCGCGCGGACCACCCGCCAGCCGGCGACCGCCGCGACCTCGGTGGTACCGCCGCCCACGTCAACGATGAACCCGCCCTGACCCTTGCTCAGGTCCAGGCCCGCGCCCGCGGCGGCGGCAACCGGCTCGTCGACGAGCTGCACGGCGTAGCGGGGACGGCGGGTGCCAAGGACGGCCATGATCGATCGGCGCTCGACCCACGTCGAGCCGGCGGGCACGCAGACCAGGGCACGCGGGCGCAGCGGGCCAGACCGGCTCCTGGCCTTGCGCAAGAAGGCCTGCAGCATCGCCGCCGTGGCGTCCATGTCGGCGATCACGCCATCGCGCAGCGGGTAGATGACCCTGATGTCCTTCGGCTCCTTGTCCGCCAGGACATCGGCCGCGTCGCCCACGGCGAGGACCGACCCCGTCGCGGTGTCGACCGCGATGGCAGACGGCTCCTCAAGCACGATCCCGCGACCCGCGACCCAGATCAGCGTGTTGACCGTCCCCAGGTCTATCGCGACGCTCCCGCGGATACGCATGGCTCTACCTCTGTCCCGTTGCGGCATTCGCGCACGACCTCGCCCGGTCGCAAGCTCGCCATAACACAGTATCCAGGACGCCCAGGTCGGGATCATCCGCGCCATTCGCCGATGTCAACCAGTTATCAAAAGGCAACAGAAAGCCGCCACGGCCTCAGCCCCGGCTGATTCGCCTGCCCGTGACGAGCACCGGGCTGATCCGCATGAACAGCGCGTTCTCGGCCGCCGCCCACTCCTGCACCCCGGCCGAGAGCAACTCGGCCCGGCCGGCCTCGTCGTCCACGTGGTGCGCCGTTCCCTGGATCATCACCATCCAGCCGCTGCCGGCCGGCGGGCGCATCTCGTCGACCTCGAACGCGACGCGGTACTGAGCGCCCGGGATGCCGGTGCGCAGGTCCTCGCCGAGCGAGGCGTACATCTCGACCCGGAAGACAATGTCGGAGTCGATCACCTTGTAGTTGACGGGAAGCACGACCGGACCGTACCGGCCGGTGAACCCGATCCGCCCGACCCGCGCCTGCTCGATGAGGCGAAGCGCCTCAGATTCACCCAGTTCCTCGACGATCGCCTCCATAGTGGCGTTAGTTCCCGGCCGGCACCGCGCCGAACCGGCCGGGCGGGGGGCCCCTGCCCTGATTGCCGGATTTTCCCGCTTCGCGGCGCATGCCCACCTTCGCGCCAGAAGAGATGGCCCGCTGACGCATGATCCGAGGCCACCGGGTAACCGCAGGCGAAGGTCCCGCTTACCGAGGCACCGCTAACAGAGACACCGCAGACCGAGACACGGCGACCCTGACCGAGAACGGGCCGTCGCGGGACCTCACGACAGGCCGGAAACCCACGAGGTGAGAACGATGACAAACCGGCGGGAACCGCGAGGTGGCTGGATTGGCCGCCTCGTCCGGGGACGACGGTTCGATGACAACCCCCTGCGCCGCCCCTCCGACCGGGCGGAGACCTGGATCCTGGCTGGACTGCTAGCCGTCTTCTTGGTCGGGGCACCGTTCGCCGTGCTGGCGGGCGGCGGCTTCGCCAACGGGCTCGCACGCCACGTCCAGCAGGAGCAACGGTCCACCGAACGTCAGGTGACGGCGACGACCACCCAGACGGCGGTCGCCCCAACAACAAGCTACGGACAGGCCTACGTCCCGGTTAAGGCCCGGTGGACGGCACCCAACGGGCAGAGCGTGACGGGCTACATCCCGGTCGTGCTTGGCGTCTCCGCTGGGGCCAAGCAGCAGCTGTGGACAACCCTCAGCGGCCGGATCACCGCGCCGCCCCTGCTCAACAGCCAGGTCTCCGACCTGACGACGATCGGCCAGGGCGCCTCCGTCGCCGCGTTGCTGCTCGTGCTCCTGGCAGGCCGGACGGTGGCCCGGTTTGAGCTGAACCGGCGCCGCTTCGCGGCCTGGGATGCCGCCTGGCTCGTCGCCGACGGCCACCGCTCGCGGCGCCGGTAGCGCTAAGGCGACCCGCGCGACGACAACCGCGCGCCGGCCCTCGCGCCCACCGACGGACACGAGGGCCGGCGCGCCTACGCCCGGCCAGGACGGCTGGCCGGCATCATGGACGCCATCATCGTCATGACCCCCAGGGGCACCTGACGGTTCGTGAGTGACGCATCGCACAGTGAAGTTCATCGAGAAACCACGAACCTTCTGCAGCTCTCTGACGTTTTATTCAGCGAGACACCAGAGTCACCGCAAGGTAGCCGAGGCTCACTGGGAGGGTCAGGCACACCATCGCGCTCTGGTGACGGGCACACGGACCCGCTAGAACACGTTAAACATGCAGTGTCCGGTTGATCGCACTAAGAGGCCAAATATAACGAGATGACCATGAGCCACCAAAGGACAGCGGGACTTACTAACATAACGGAGGGGTTAGCTAGATGACTGTTCGCGCAGGCCGCATCGGTGGGATCAAGGCCGCGCCTTACGGGGGGACGGGAGCCATGGGGGCAACCGCGACAGACCTGGCACGGGTCGATGACGGCACGCAGGGCACGCAACTGGAGCTTCGGTACCAGCGGAGTGCTGACGGGCACGCGCTGGTGACCGCGCACGGCGAGCTTGACATCGCCACCGCCGCGCGGACGCACGCCTACCTGCGGGCGGTGCTTGACGGCGAGAAGAAGGGCAAGGTCACGCTGAACCTGGCCGACCTCACCTTCTGCGACGCCGCCGGCCTCGGCGTCCTCGCGCGGGTCGCAGGCTACGCCCGGCGCACCGGCCGGTCGCTGCGGCTGGCCGCGCCGCGCCCGGCGCTCGTGCGCATCATGCGGATCACCGGCATGGACGCCGCCTTCCCCGAGATCCGCACCCCGGTGCTGACCGTGGTGTCCGCACCGCGGCAGACGGCCGCCGCCGAGTAAGGCCGCCGTCCCGGTCGGGTGTACGATCTTCCGCTCCGGTAGTTCAAGTTGTACGATCTTCCGCTCCGGTAGTTCAATCAGTGCGCTTGCCCATGGTGACCATGCGCAAGGCGCGTTAGATTTGGACTGGCCAGCACAAGTGCGGTCAAGTTGCCAGCGGAGGGACGAGGAACATGACGGAACCTGTCGAAGACGAGCTTGGTCCCGAGGAGACCTCTGAAGCGCTCATCGCCGTTCACTGGCGAGAAGAGGATTATTATCAGCCGCCCGCCGCGTTCGTGGCCCAGGCCAACGCGGCTGACCCTGCCATCAGGCAGCAGTTCACCGAGGACAAGTACCCGGAGTGCTTCAACGCTTACGCGGACCTGCTGACCTGGTTCAAGCCCTGGGACACCACGCTGGACACCTCGAACGCGCCGTTCTGGAAGTGGTTCGTGGGCGGCGAGCTGAACGCCTGCTATAACTGCGTCGACCGGCACCTGGCCGACAAGGCCAACAAGGCCGCGCTGATCTGGATCCCCGAGCCCGAGTCCGAGGCCCACGTCGCGATCACCTACCGCGACCTGTACAACCGGGTGAACGAGTTCGCCGCCCTGCTGCGTGACTTCGCCGGCCTGAAGAAGGGCGACCGGGTCACCCTGCACATGCCGATGGTCCCCGAGCTCCCGGTGGCGATGCTGGCCTGCGCGCGGCTCGGCGTGATCCACTCCCAGGTGTTCGCCGGCTTTTCCGGCACCGCCGCCGGGCACCGGATCGCCGACTCCGGCAGCAACGTGCTCATCACGATGGACGGCTACTACCGCAGCGGCGACCTGCTTGACCACAAGGTCAAGGCGGACGAGGCCGTCGAGGCCGCGGCCAAGGAAGGCCAGGCGGTCGACAAGGTCCTGGTGTTCCGCCGCTACCCGGGCAAGTACTCGGCCGCCACGCCGATGGTGGACGGCCGCGACTTCTTCGTCGACGACCTGCTGCCGCAGTACAGGGACGCGCGGGTCGAGCCGGTCTCGATGAAGGCCGAGGACCCGCTGTTCCTGATGTACACCAGCGGCACCACCGGGCGCCCGAAGGGCTGCCAGCACTCGACCGGCGGCTACCTGTCGTACGTGGCGGGCACCTCGAAGTACTACCAGGACATCCACCCGGACGACACGTACTGGTGCATGGCCGACATCGGCTGGATCACCGGGCACTCCTACATCGTGTACGGCCCGCTGGCGCTCGGCACCACCAGCGTCCTGTACGAGGGCACCCCGAACTACCCGGACGCCGCCCGCCCATGGCGCGAGGCGATCCGGCTCAACGTGAACATCTTCCACACCTCGCCCACCGCGATCCGGATGCTGCGCAAGGTCGGCCCGGACGAGCCGGCCAAGTTCGACTACCACTTCAAGCACATGACCACCGTGGGCGAGCCGATCGAGCCCGAGGTCTGGCGCTGGTACCACGAGACCGTGGGCAAGGGCGAGGCCGTCATCGTGGACACCTGGTGGCAGACGGAGACCGGCGGATTCCTCGGCTCCACGCTGCCTGGCATCGACGCGATGAAGCCCGGCTCGTGCGGCCCGGCCGCCCTCGGCATCTACCCGGTCATCCTCGACGAGGACGGCAACGAGGTGCCCGCGGGCAGCGGCAAGGCAGGCAACATCTGCATCCGCAACCCGTGGCCCGGCGTCTTCGAGACGATCTGGGGCCAGCCGGAGCGGTTCGTGTCCACGTACTACGCCAAGTACAACAAGGACCCGAAGTCGACCGACTGGCACGACTGGCCCTACTTCGCCGGCGACGGCGCGGTTCAGGCGGCCGACGGCTACTTCCGCATCCTCGGCCGGGTCGACGACGTCATCAACGTGGCCGGCCACCGCCTGGGCACCAAGGAGCTCGAGTCGGCCGCGCTGACCGTGAACGAGGTCGCCGAGGCCGCCGCGGTCCCGGTCATCGATGACATCCGCGGCCGCGTGGTCGAGATGTACATCGCGCTCAAGCCGGGCTTCGCCGCCTCGCCCGAGGTCGAGGGGAAGGTGAAGACTGCGATCGAGACCGACATCGGCAAGATCGCCCGGCCGAAGAACATCTGGATCGTCCCCGACATGCCCAAGACCCGGTCGGGCAAGATCATGCGCCGGGTGATCGCCGCCGCGTCCAACTTCGCCGACACCGGCGACATCACCACCCTGGCCAACCCCGAGGTGGTGGAGAAGATCCGGCACCAGGTGCAGAGCGCCAAGCTCTCGCGCGGTGAGGTCCCCCGTGAGCTCACCGAGGCGGAACTGGCGGAGATCAATAACTTGGGCTGCGTGTCGCCCGCAGCTGACCGGGTCGGCGGGCCGTCAGGGGGTGAGGCCCCGCCGCTGGCTTTTCCACTGGCATCCACAGCTTTTCAACAGGACCTCCACAGGAGTTGTCAACACGTTGCGCACAGCTTGTCCACAGGGGAGCCGGTGACGAAGGGCGCGCACCGGCACGACTAGCCGCATTCCCCCGCGGCCGCCCGGCTCACCGAGACCACCCTGAGCGAACGTGGCATCATCGAGGGGATGGACGGGACTGCCAGCGTCTATGCCTTGCTCGCCGACGGGACAACGGTGCTGATCCGCGCCCCCGTGGCCGGCGACTTCGACGCGATCAAGGCCATGCACGAGGCGATGTCCCCGGCCAACACCTACCTGCGGTTCTTCAGCATGAGCAGGACGGCGGCGGAGCGGGAGGCCAGGCGGCTGACTCGCGAGCCCGGCCGGGACCACGCGGCACTGCTCGCCCTGGTCGGCGGCGATATCGTCGGCACCGCCGGCTACGAGGTGGCCAAGGACGAGGCGACCGGCGAGCCGAGGGACTTCGCCGAGATCGCGTTCGCGGTCGCCGACAGCATGCACCACCGGGGCATCGCCACGCTGCTGCTCGAGCACCTCGTCTCGCTGGCCCGGGCGCAGGGCCTTGGGTACTTCGTCGCGGAGACGCTGTCGGAGAACACCCCGATGATCCGGGTCTTCTCCGACGCCGGCCTCCCGGTCCGGAGCTCCAGGGCCGGCGGCGTGATCACGATCACGATCCCGCTGCCGCCCGCTGACACCAGCTCCGAGCTGGATGCCTACCTGGACACGGTCGCCCGCCGCGAGCGGAAGGCCAGCGTCGCCAGCCTCCGGCCGGTGTTCGAGCCTGAGTCGGTCGTGGTTATCGGCGCGGGCCGCCGGCACGCCAGCGTCGGCCGCTCCGTGGTCGACAACATGCTCAAGGGCGGCTTCCGTGGCCGCCTTTACGCGGTGAACCCGAACGCCAGGCAGATCAGCGGCGTGCCCAGCTTCCCTGACGTGGAGCAACTGCCGGAGGTTCCCGACCTCGCGGTGGTGGCGGTGCCGCCGCCGGCCGTGGTCGGCGTCGCCCAGTCCTGCGGCGCCGCCGGGGTGCGCGGCCTGGTGGTGCTCACCGCGGGGATGGACATCGCGCAGAGCGCCGACCTGCTGGCCGTCTGCCGCGGGCACGGGATGCGGCTCATCGGGCCGAACTGCTTCGGGATCGCCGTCCCCGCCACCGGGCTGGACGCGGCCTTCTCCGCCACCACCCCGCTCGCCGGCGTGGCCGGCCTGGTCATGCAGTCAGGCGGGCTCGGCTTCGCCCTGGTTGACCAGCTCTCAAGGCTCGGCATCGGGATCTCCTCGTTCGCCTCGGTCGGCAACAAGCTCGACGTGTCGAGCAACGACATGCTGATGTGGTGGGAGCAGGACGGCGTGACCAGGGTCGCCGTCCTCTACATCGAGTCGTTCGGCAACCCGCGCAAGTTCGCCCGCACCGCCCGCCGGGTGAGCGCGAGGATGCCGGTGCTCACCGTGCACGCGGGGCGCACCGAGGCCGGGCAGCAGGCCGCCGCGTCGCACACCCGGGCGGCCGCCACCCCGTTCGTGACCCGCGAGGCGCTGTTCGAGCAGGCCGGGATCATCGCCACGCCTGGCTACGGTGAGCTTGTCGAGGCGACCGCGCTGCTGGCGACCCAGCCCATCCCCGGCGGCCGGACGATCGCGATCGTGTCTAATGTCGGCGGGGCCGGCGTGCTCGCCGCCGACGCCTGCCACGAGGAGGGCCTCGTGGTCCACCACCCGCGCGGCCCGCGGGCGCGCGCACTGCAGGCCCTGCTGCCCGAGGGCAGCGCGGTCGACGGCCCGGTGGACACGACGGCCACGATCAGCCGGGAGGAGTTCTGCCGGGTCCTTGAGCACCTGGCGGCCGATGACCACGTTGACGCGATGATCGCGATCGTGCTGCCGACCGCGCCCGCCCCGGACATCGTGGCGGGAATCTCAGCAGCCGCGGTAGCCAAGCCCCTGGCCGCCGTCGTCCTCAACCAGCCGCAGGCCGTGCGCCTTCTTCCCGGGCAGAACGAGACCGCCCCGTCGAGCAGCCCGCCTGCGGGCTCGACCGGGGTGCCCTCCGGGGCCGGCCCGGTCCCGGCCTACATCTACCCGGAGGCGGCCGTGCGCGCCCTGGGCCGGGCGGTGCGGCACGGCGAGTGGCGAGCCAGGTCTCAGGGTGAGATGCCCCGGTTCCCCGACATCGAGGGCCGCGAGGCGGCCTTCGCAGGCACAATGGCCCCGATCGCCGAGGCGCGGGCGCTGGTGCGGGCCTTCCTGGCCAGGACCCCAGGCGGCGGCTGGCTTTCGCACGCCGAGCGGCACGCCCTGCTGCGCGCCTATGGCATTCCTGTGGCCCCCATCGTCTCCGCCTGCACCGAAGACCAAGCCGCCCACGCCGCCGCCGCCATCTTCGCCGGCCAGGTCGGCGGCACTGGCGTGGCCGCAGCCGAGAAGGACGCGAGTAAAGCGCCCGTATCGGGAGGTTCCGGGGGGCCGCTCCCCCGGGCCAGCACCGTGCTCAAGGCTGAGGTGCCCGGGCTGGTGCACAAGTCGGAGGCCGGAGCGGTGCTTGTTGACCTGCGCACCGAGGCGGACGTGCGCGAGGGCTACCGGACGCTGGCCGCCCGCTTCGGCCCCGACCTCGCGGGTGTCGGCGTCCAGCCGATGATCACCGGCGGCACCGAGGTGATGGTCGGCGTGGCCGACGACCAGATGTTCGGCCCGCTGGTGATTTTCGGGCTTGGCGGGATCGCCACCGAGGTGCTGGCCGACCACTCGGCGCGGCTGGCCCCGCTGACCGCTGATGACGCCCAGGCGCTCATCGACTCGATCCGCTCCGCGCCACTGCTGCACGGCCACCGCGGCGCCCCCGCCGCCGACCTGGGCGCGCTGCGCGACGTCCTGATGCGGGTGTCCCGGCTGGCCGACGACATCCCGGAGATCTCCGAGCTTGACCTGAACCCGGTGATCGCCCGCCCGGACGGGGCGATCGCCGTGGACGCGCGGATCAGGGTCGTCCCCCAGGAGCCGACCGACCCCTTCCTGCGACGGCTGCGGTTATCGTTACGCATGGTAGTTATCCTGTCACTCGGGGAAGGGAATCCCTTGTGACCATGACCGAGGCCCGCCCGCTGAGCGCCGCGGAGCTCAACGCCATCGACGCCTGGTGGAGGGCGGCCAACTACCTGTCCGTCGGGCAGATCTACCTGCTCGACAACCCGCTGCTCACCGAGGACATCAAGCCGGAGCACGTTAAGCCCCGGCTGCTCGGGCACTGGGGCACGACCCCCGGCCTGAACCTCATCTACGCGCACCTGAACCGGGTCATCCGCAACGGCGACCTGACCATGATCTACGTCACCGGCCCCGGCCACGGCGGCCCCGGCGTCGTCGCCAACACCTACCTCGAGGGCACTTACACCGAGCGCTATCCCTCGGTCACCCAGGACGAGGCCGGGATGCGCCGCCTGTTCCGCCAGTTCTCCTTCCCTGGTGGCATCCCCTCCCATGCGGCGCCGCAGACGCCGGGGTCGATCAACGAGGGGGGCGAGCTTGGCTACTCGCTGGCGCACGCCTTCGGTGCGGCGTTCGACAACCCCGACCTGATCGTGGCCTGCGTGATCGGGGACGGTGAGTCGGAAACCGCGGCGCTCGCGGCCTCCTGGCACTCCAACAAGTTCCTCAACCCGGTCACTGACGGAGCCGTGCTGCCGATCCTGCACCTCAACGGGTACAAGATCGCCAACCCGACCGTGCCGGCCCGCGTCCCGCCGGACGAGCTGACCACGCTGCTCACCGGCTACGGATACCACGTGTACGTGGTGGAGGGAGACGAGCCCCGGCTGGTGCACGAGTCGATGGCGGCGACGCTTGACTCCATCGTGGCCGAGATCCAGCAGATCCAGCGGACGGCCAGGAGCGGCGGTGAGACCGAGCGGCCGCACTGGCCCGCGCTGGTACTCAAGACGCCCAAGGGGTGGACCGGCCCCAAGGTCGTGGACGGCAAGCAGGTCGAGGGCACCTGGCGCGCGCATCAGGTGCCGATCTCCTCGGTGCGCGACAATCCCGAGCACCTGCGCCAGTTGCAGGAGTGGATGCGGTCCTACCAGCCGTCCCGGCTGTTCGACTCCGGCGGGCGGCTGCTGCCGGAGATCGCGCAGCTCACGCCGCGTCACTACCGGCGGATGAGCGCCAGCCCGCACGCGAATGGCGGCGAGCTGCTGCGCGAGCTTGACCTGCCGCGGTTCATCGACTACGCGGTGGACGTTCCGGCGCCGGGTGCGGTCAGGGCACAGAACACCCAGGTGCTCGGCGGCTGGCTGCGCGACGTCATCAGCCGCAACTCACGGACGTTCCGGCTGTTCGGGCCGGACGAGACGACGTCCAACCGGCTCACCCCGGTCTTCGAGGTGACCGGGCGGGCCTTCGACGGCGAGATCATCCCCGGGGACAACCAGCTCGCCCCCGACGGCCGGGTCATGGAGGTGCTGTCGGAGCACCTGTGCCAGGGCTGGCTGGAGGGATACCTGCTGACCGGGCGGCACGGCTTGTTCAACTGCTACGAGGCGTTCATCCACATCGTCGACTCGATGTTCAACCAGCACGCCAAGTGGCTGGACACGACCAATCACATCCGCTGGCGGCGGCCGGTGGCCTCGCTGAACTACCTGCTGTCCTCGCTCGTGTGGCACCAGGACCACAACGGGTTCTCCCACCAGGACCCGGGCTTCATCGACCACGTGGTCAACAAGAAGGCCGACGTCGTCCGGGTCTACCTGCCGCCGGACGCGAACTCGCTGCTGTCGGTGGCGGATCACTGCCTGCGGTCGACGCAGTACGTGAACGTGATCGTGTCGGACAAGCACCCCCAGCCCCAGTGGCTGTCGATGGACCAGGCGATCATCCACTGCACCCGCGGCGCGAGCATCTGGGAGTGGGCGTCATCCGAGGGCGACGGCCCAGGGACCCCGGACGTCGTGCTGGCCTGCTGCGGCGACACGCCCACGGTGGAGGTCCTGGCGGCGGCGTCGCTGCTGCGCAGGCACCTGCCGCGGTTGCGGGTCCGCGTGGTGAACGTCGTCGACCTGATGCGGCTGCAGCCGGAATCCGAGCACCCGCATGGCATGCCGGACGGCGAGTTCGACGCGCTGTTCACCACCGAGGCGCCGGTGATCTTCGCCTACCACGGCTACCCCTGGCTGATCCACCGGCTGACCTACCGGCGCCACGGGCACCGCAACTTCCACGTCCGCGGCTACAAGGAAGAGGGCACCACGACCACGCCCTTCGACATGGTGATGCTGAACGACCTGGACCGCTTCCACCTCGTGATGGACGTCATCGACCGGGTTCCCGGGCTGCTTTCCTCGGCCGGGACCCTGCGCCAGCTGATGCACGACAAGCGGATCACCTGCCGGGCCTACACCAGGGAGCACGGCGAGGACGCGCCGGAGATCACGGGCTGGGCGTGGGCGTGACGAGCGCCCGGATCCTGGCCGTCAACGCGGGCTCGAGCAGCCTGAAGCTCAGCGTGCTCGGCCTCCAGGACGAGGTCATCTCCTCCGCTGAGCTGCCCGCGCCGCGCGGCTCGGTTCACGACGACGCCGCCGCCCTGTCCGGCCAGCTCGCGAACCTGGGCCCGGTCGACGGCGTCGGCCACAGGATCGTTCATGGCGGGACTCGATACCGCGGTCCTGTGCTGCTCTCGCCGGAGGTGCGACGGCAGCTAGCGGCGCTGACCGACCTGGCGCCACTGCACCAGCCCAAGTCGCTCGCGGCGCTCGCCGCGGTGGACGAGGCGCTGCCCGGCGTCCCCGCGGTGGCCTGCTTCGACACCGCCTTCCACACGACGATCCCCGATGCCGCCAGCACGTTCGCGCTGCCGCAGCAGTGGCGGGAGCGCTGGACGCTGCGCCGCTTCGGCTTCCACGGCCTGTCCCACTCCTACGCCTCCCGCCGTGCGGCGCAGTTGCTCTGCCCGGGCATGACCGATGCCCTCCCCGCCGCGACGCCCACCCGGATTGTCACCTGCCACCTCGGGTCAGGCGCGTCGCTCGCCGCCGTGAGGAACGGCCGCTGCGTCGACACCACGATGGGGTTCACGCCGCTTGACGGGCTGGTCATGGCGACCAGGTCCGGCGCGGTGGACCCCGGCCTCGTGCTCTGGCTCGAAGAGCACGCCGGCTTGCCGGCGTCCGAGGTCGCCCAGGCGCTTGAGACCCAGTCGGGGCTGCTTGGCCTGGCCGGGACCAGGGACATGCGGGAGGTGCTTTCCCGCGCGGCGGCCGGCGACAAGCGGGCGGCCCTCGGCCGTGACGTCTACCTGCACCGGCTGCGCGGGGCCATCGCGACGATGGCGGCGTCGATGGACGGCCTCGACGCGCTCGTGTTCACCGGCGGGGTCGGCGAGCACTCCCCGGAAGTCCGCTCCCGTGCGGCCGGCGGCCTGGGCTTCCTCGGCGTACAGCTCGACGAGGCCCGCAACGCGGCCACCCCCGGCGCCGACGACTATGAGATCGGCGTGGCGGGCGCTCCGGCCCGGACGTTCGTGGTCGCGGCCCGCGAGGACATCCAGATCGCGGCGGAGACCCGCGCCGTACTCAGCCAGCAGCCCGCCACGACGTAGCCCTACCCGGCGCGCAGCACGGTGTCATCTCATGTCGGCCGGGACGGCGAAGTCGAGCAGCCTGGCCTCACCGGGGCCGGCCAGGGACCACGGCCCTGGGATGCCGAGGACGGCGACCGCCGCGGTGGGGAAGGACGCGGGCGGCTGCGGCGGCGGGGCGGCCAGGCCGACGGCCAGCTCCGCCAGGCCCGGGTTGTGGCCGACGAGCGCCACCGTGCGCAGCTCATCGGATAGCTCGCGCACCAGCATAAGCAGGCCGAGCACGGTCGCCTCGTACACTCGCGGCTCGAGCCGCGGCACCAGGGGCGACGGCAGCGAGGCCGCCGCCAGCTCCCAGGTCTGCCGCGCGCGGTTAGCCGTGGAGCAGATCGCGGCGTCCGGCACGTAGCCCGATCTCACCAGCCAGCGGCCCACCAGGGGCGCATCCCTTCGACCACGGGCAGCGAGAGGCCGATCATGATCCGTGACCTCTTCCGGCCAGTCTGACTTAGCGTGGCGCAACAGCACGAGACGCCGTGGGAAGTCCGTGTCCACGCCACAAGGGTGCCATGAACCAGGCCCGTTACGGAGGAGTCATCTCAGGTTCATTCGCCACAGGAAGGTTACGGATTATGGCACGACGGTGACTGGCCACTTGCCCGCCCGCACCAGCCGGACCGCCAGCGACCCGATGAGCTTGTGCCCGGCCTGCGCCGACGCGCCCACCACGATCGCGTCGGCGCGGGTCTCGTCGGCTATCCGCTTGATCTCGCCGTAGGCGTCTCCGCGGGTGGCGATGAACTCAATGGGAACGCCGAGCTCCTGGCTGATCGCCTCGGCCCGCGCGCGCATCGACGCCGCAATCTCGTCGTGCGCTTCGGCCGCGGCGACCATGACGGGCGCGCCCGCGAGCGACCCGGTACCCCCTCCGACCGGCGCCACGTAGACCGCGATAAGCCGGGCACGTTGCCTGCGGGCCAGGCCAGCCGCGTACCAGCCGGCGCGGGTCGCCGTCACCGTGTCGTCGACCCCGACCAGGATGGCGGACGGGCCGTCTGTGCCGAGCTCAAAACCGCCTGGCGGCGGGACATCGTGGGACACACCAGCAGTCTAGGCAGGTGCCGGCGCGGCCGGCCAGCGGGCCGGCGGGCACAATGCCCCGCCCGCTCCGGCCCGGCCCGCCCGCTCCCGCCCTGGGCGATGACCGCGGCCCGGGAGCCGTGGCGACATCTGGCGCACGTCGGCTCAGTTAGGTACGTGACCCACTTTCCGCACCTAGAATGGCAGGACGGGACTTGGTAATCGTGAGAACGGGGCTACTCTCACCGCATGCAGCGTGTCATCTTGCGAGATGTCGACCTCGCGTCCGTCCGGGACGCGATCGGAGTCGACCGCTACGCGGAGGGCACCCATGCGGCGAGGCGGCGGGCCGTCATCCAGATGCACTGGAACCCGTCCGAGCAGACGCTGACCGGTACCGTCCACGACTGGACGCGCACGGGGAGCAATCCGGGCCTCGGTGAAGTCCGCACGGTCTCGGCCGAGTTCCGGGCGTCCGCCGGGTTCCCGCTGCGCTTCCGCGTCGGCTACTGCAGCTGCGCCGAGGGCGACAACTGCCGCCACGTCGCGGCGCTTGTGGTGGCCGCGACCGATGAGTCCGCGGCTCCCGCGCCGTCCGCGGGCGGCCCCAGGCGCCGCAGCTCGCTGCCGTGGGAGGAATCGCTGGACTCCCTGCTCGCCGCGACGCGCTCCCCCGCGCTGCCTGGCCTTGACGACGTGAACGACGATGTCTCGACCCGGCTGGCGATCGAGCTGAGCCTGGTCCGCCAGCCGGAGCAGCGGGCCAGCGCCTACCCGGGCAGCCGGTTCGTGTCCGGCGGCCGGTCCGCCGCGCCCGAGTCGCCCCGGATGCGGCTGCAGGCCCGCATCGTCCAGACCGGCCGCAACGGCGGCTGGATCGCGGGGAACCTGTCCTGGTCCCGGATCGACTACATGACGATCAGGGACGAGTACCCGGCCTCGCACGTCCGGCTGCTGCATGAGCTTTACGCGATCTACCGGGCCGGCGCCAACCCGTATCACGACTACGGCTACGGCTACAGCGGGTACGGCCACGACCTGAAGCACATCGACCTAGCCGGGTGCGAGTCACGGCAGCTGTGGAACCTGCTTGACGAGGCGGCCTCGATCGGGCTGCCGCTCGTCTACCCGCGCAAGCAGGGCGAGATCCCCGCCCCTGGCACCGCCAGGCTCTGCCTCGACGTGACGAGCGACGGTTCCGGCCTGCTGGTCGCCCCCGTCATCCAGCCGAGCGGCGAGCCGCCGAACGGCCCGAGCCCGCAGTCCCTCGTACCCTTGCGGTTCGTCGGCTCGGCCGGGCACGGTGTCATCTACACCGACAGGACGCAGGCCGGGCTGGGCGAGCGCGCCCGGTTCCTGCTCGCCCGCCTGAGCAAGCCGGTCCCGCCGCAGTTGCAGCGGCTGGCCCTGGCGGGCGAGCACTTCTCGGTGCCCGAGTCTGACCGGGCCTCGTTCACCCTGCGCTATTACCCCCGGCTGGCGCGGATGGCCACGATGACCTCTTCCGACGGGTCATTCGCCGCCCCGGAACTGCACGACCCGACGCTGGTGCTGCACGCGGACTACGCCGACGGCCATGACGTACGGCTCAGCTGGGAATGGGCCTACGAGGTCGCCGGGCAGGTGCTGCGCGCCCCGCTGCACGGCGCCCCCGACGGGGTCAGGGACCGTGAGGCCGAACGGCGGGTACTGACCGGCCTGGCCCTGCCGCCCGCCCTCAGCCCCGACCGGCTGGCCAGCCACGACCGGCTGGCGACCCCCGACCGGCCAGGCGCGGCGGCCTCCAGGCTCACCGGCCTTGACACGATGTGGTTCACCACGCAGGCGCTGCCGCTGCTGTCCGGGCAGCCGGGCCTGCGGGTGGAGGTCACCGGCACCCCGGCCGACTACCGTGAGGCGAGCGACAGCTTGCGGATCGGGCTGTCCACGCAGGAGCGCGAGGGCGACCGCGACTGGTTCGACCTGGGCATCACGATCACCGTGGAGGGCCGCGACGTCCCGTTCGCCGACGTGTTCGTCGCGCTGGCCAGCGGCCAGTCGCACCTGCTGCTCCCCGACGGCGCGTACTTCTCGCTGGACAAGCCGGAACTGGCCAGCCTGAAGGCGCTGATCGAGGAGGCCCGGGCGCTGACCGACCGGCCAGGAGAGGCGCTGCGGATCAGCCGGTTCCAGGCCGGGCTGTGGGAGGAGCTGGCTGGCCTTGGGGTCATCAGCCGCCAGGCGCAGGCATGGCAGCGGCAGGTCGAGGGCCTGGTGTCGGCCGAGGCCATCCCCAAGGCCGACCTGCCGACGACGATCCAGGCGCGGCTGCGCCCGTACCAGCTTGAGGGCTTCCAGTGGCTGGCCTTCTTGTGGCAGCACCAGCTCGGCGGCATCCTCGCCGACGACATGGGCCTCGGCAAGACGCTGCAGACCCTGGCGCTGATCAGCCACGCCCGGCAGCAGGCGCGGGACGGGGAAGAGCCGGGGCCGGACGTTACGAACGGGAAAAAGCCCTTCCTTATCGTCGCGCCGACCAGCGTGCTGCCGAACTGGGCGACGGAGGCCGCCCGGTTCACCCCCGACCTAAAGGTGGTCACGCTGGGTGACACCCTCGGCCGCCGGGGGCAGCAGCTGAGCGAGGCGATCGCGGGGGCCGACGCGGTCGTCACCTCGTACACGCTACTGCGGCTTGACTTCGAGGCCTACGGCTCAGCCGAGTGGTCCGGGCTGATCATGGACGAGGCGCAGTACGTCAAGAACCACCAGTCGAAGGCCTACCGCTGCGCCCGCACGCTGCCTGCCCCGTTCAAGGTCGCGATCACCGGCACGCCGATGGAGAACAACCTGACCGAGCTGTGGTCGCTGCTCTCGATCACCGCGCCCGGGCTGTTCCCCAACCCTGAGCGGTTCCGTGAGTACTACGCCAAGCCCATCGAGAAGGGCGGCAACAGCGAGCTGCTGGCCCAGTTGCGGCGCCGGATCAAGCCGCTGATCAAGCGGCGCACCAAGGAGCAGGTGGCCGCCGACCTGCCCGAGAAGCAGGAGCAGGTGCTCGACGTCGACCTGCACCCAAGGCATCGCAAGCTGTACCAGACGCACCTGCAGCGGGAACGGCAGAAGGTCCTGGGGCTACTGGGGGACGTGGACCGCAACCGCTTCACGATCTTGCGGTCGCTGACCCTGCTGCGCCAGCTGTCGCTGCACGCAGGCCTGGTCGACGGCGAGCACTCGGACGTCCCCTCGGCCAAGATCGACGCGCTGGTGGAGCAGGTGCTCGACGTCGCGGGCGGCGGGCACAGGGCACTGGTCTTCAGCCAGTTCACCCGGTTCCTGCGGATCGCGCAGCAGAAGCTCGAGGCGGCCGGGGTCGCGACCTGCTACCTCGATGGCACCACCACCAACCGCGGCGCCGTCCTTGACGAGTTCAAGAACGGCACAGCCCCGGCCTTCCTCATCTCACTGAAGGCGGGCGGCTTCGGACTGAACCTGACCGAGGCGGACTACGTGTTCCTGCTCGACCCATGGTGGAACCCGGCGACCGAGGCGCAGGCCGTCGACCGGGCACACCGCATTGGCCAGACCAAGAACGTCATGGTCTACCGGCTGATCTCCGCCGGGACGATCGAGGAGAAGGTGATGGCGCTCAAGGCGCGCAAGGCCGAGCTCTTCTCCTCCGTCATCGACAGCGAGGGCGCCTTCAGCTCAGCCCTGGACGCCGACGACATCCGCGCCCTGTTCGGCTAGCCCCGCTTTACTAGGACTGCCTGACTGGCAACTGCCTGACCAGCGCTGTCGGGCCAGGACCGGGCGAGGCCGACGCGCTCCGCGCGGGTGTAGATGCCCAGCGGGGCACGCTCATCCAGCGGAAGCCAGTCGATGGCCAGGCGGCGGGCGACGTAGTCGGCGAGGGAGCCGACCTGGGGGATGTCCGGGTCGTCCGTGCGCCCGTCGGGGGCGAAGCGCAGGCCGAGGCCGGAGCGGACCAGGTCGGCCAGCGGCACCCCGTACCGCAGCGCGGTCGACAGCGCGCCGGCGTACAAGTCCATCAGGCCCGCGGTGCCCGACCCGTGCTTGCCCCAGTGGATGTAGACCTCGCCCAGGCTGCCGTCCGTCGCGGCGTTGGCCACCAGGCGGAACTGCTCGCCACCGATCGTCACCACGGTGGTGTACCCGATGCGTCGTCGCGGCATGGCTACCTGGGCGGGAACAGTCATCGGGCATCCTCCGAACTAGTATACGGAAAACTGAATACACCAGTGAGTATCTTCAAACGTGAAGGGGTGCCTGAGAGAGCATAGCGGCATCGGCGGCCGCTCGTCTCACTGACGCGCCACACGACCCGCGAGGGTCTCAGCCGCATCGCCCCACCGCTCCGCGGACACACGTCGACGACCGTGCACGTGAGCAGGCGATGGGACCATCACACGGGAGTCCCGGCCGGTGCGGGCGGGGCGTCCGCCCGTGGGCGGGACGGCCGCTCGCGCCGTGTGGCCGTGATTTCGCCGGGCCGACCTGTGGTTTTCCCCGGCCGCGCGCTATCTTAGGGTGAGTGCCCAATGGGGGGTTGGCGGATCGACCTGGTAGTGGAGGTTGCGCAATGCACATCTCCAGAGTGCGCATAGCGGGCGTGCGCGGCTTCTCTGACAACCGCATCGTTGACCTCGACCTTACCCGGCCGGACGGATCATTCGCCGGCTGGACCGTTCTGGCCGGACGTAATGGCTCGGGTAAATCCACCGTGTTGCAATCACTCGCACTGGCGCTTTCCGGTCCCCGTTCTACCGGGTTCATCCCCAGCCTCGCCGATTGGATGAGCCACGGCGCGACGCGGGCCGAGGTCAGGGCCACCTTGAGCCTTTCTGCGCTGAGCCAGATGGACGCGCAGTACCCGGCCGCGAGCCCGAACGGCGCCGCCGAGGTGTGGATGGAATTCGTCCGGTCCGAGCGGCCGGGAGAGCACGAGCCCGCCGAGCCCGACTTCACCGGCGCGGGCCTCGACTCGATCACCAGCCCGCATAACGTCAGCTCGGTGCGGTCCAAGACATTTGGCTGGCTATATGCGGGCTACGGCGCGTTCAGGCACCTGGGCAACACCGGCACCCGGCGAGCAGGCCGGTCCCGCTATTCCAAGCTAGCCCAGCAGGTCTCCTCGCTCTTCGACGAGACGGTGCCGCTGGCGGACGCGATCGACTGGCTCATTGAGCAGCACCTGTACCAGCTGGAGAACCGCCCGGGCGCGGGCCACCTGCTGGAGATCATGATGGCGGTGCTCAGCGACGGGCTGCTGCCGGACGGATTTGAAGTGCGCCGGGTTGACTCCGATGGCCTGTGGGTGAGAAATGACTCCGGGGAATTCCCGCTGCGCGAGATGAGTGACGGCTACCGTGCGGTTACCGCACTGGTGGTGGACATTGTCAGGCAGATGGCAGCCGCTTATCCGAACATGAAGCTGAACTGGCGCGACGGTATTCCCGAGCTGCCCTATCCCGGCGTCATTCTTATTGACGAGATCGACGCGCACCTGCACGTAAGGTGGCAAAAGGTCATCGGGCAATGGCTCAAGAGCCACTTCCCGCAAATCCAGTTCATCGTCACCACGCATAGCCCCTACATCTGCCAGAGCGCCGACCCGGGCGGCCTTATCCTGCTGCCAAGCGCCCTGGAGGACGGCCCGCCCCGTATCCTGGCCGATGACCTGTACCGGCGCGTCATCTACGGCAGCGGTGACGACGCCATCGTCAGCGACCTGTTCGGGGTGGCCACCCCCTACTCGGCCGAGGCCGAGCGATTGCGCGAGCGCCTGGCCGACCTGGAGATCAAGGTCCTCGACGGCGCCGCCTCGCTGGCCGAGCGGGAGGAGTACCGCGCGCTTGGGCAGACGCTGGCCAGCTCGCTGAGCACGAGGGCTGATGAGGTGACCGCGCGGCTCGAGCGCGAGCAGTGACGGCCCGGTGATCCCGGTCGTCCGGATCGGGATCGATGACGAGCTTGCCGCCCGGCTGGCGGCCCGGACGGCCCAGCTGACCGCGGCCGGCGCCGGCACCGCGGCGGCGCGAGCCGCCTGGCGCAGCGCCCGGGTGGAGAAGGCCGGAATCCGCGATCACCTCGTCCGGATGGCACCGGGCGTGCAGCGCTGCATGTACTGCGGCGACAGCCTGGGCACGGACATCGACCACTTCGAGCCGATCAGGGAGTTCCCCGGGGGCACGTTCACCTGGCCCAATCACCTGCTGGCTTGCAGCTTCTGCAACAGCAACGCCAAGCGCGACCTGTTCCCGCGGGACGCCGCGGGCAGCCCGCTGCTCATCGACCCGACCAGGGACGACCCAGCCGAGCACCTGCGGCTGGTGCTGCGCACCGGGGTCTACCGGCCGCTTACCCGCAAGGGCACGGAGAGCATCCGCGTCTTTGGCCTGAACCGGGCCGACCTCACCCGCGGCCGTGAGGTGGCGTTCGCGACCAGGGCGGCGGTGTTGTGCAAGGCGGACGACTTCCTGGTCGCGGGCCGGGCCGAGGAGGCGGGCCGCTACCTGCGCGCGCTGGCCGAGGAGCCGCACGCCAGCGTGCTGCACGAGATGCTGCGGGCGTCCCTGCTGCCCGGAGCCGTCGAGGTGCTCGGCCCCGACGTGATGGCCGCGCTCGGCAACCGGACCCTGATCGAGGTGCTTCGGCCGGGAGCCGCACAGCCACCCGGGCCCGCACAGCCACCCGGGCCCGCACAGCCACCGGAGCCCGCACAGCCACCGGAGCGCACAGGGCCCGCGGCGCCGGCGCCGCGGGCCCCGTGAGGGCGCTCAAGCTCGCTAGTCCACGTCCGGGACCATGGTGGGCGTGGTCCTGGTCAGGGTCTGCTTACGGAAGAACGCGGGCATCCCGAACCGGACTCCGATCGCTGCGACCAGGCCGGCGACGGCCGACATGAACGCGATCACGAAGACGCCGCCGATGTACCAGTGCGGCCAGATCGGCATCAGCCAGGAGGTGTAGCTGTTCTCGGTGGCCACGTCCCAGTCGGCCCAGACCGACCAGATGCCGGCCGCGTACATGAGCACGCCGCCCAGCGCCGGGAGGATGCCGCGCAGCCAGAGGTTGCGCTGGCTCTCCCGCAGCGTCTTGCGGTAGTACCAGGCGCACGCGAAGCCGGTGAGGCCGTAGTAGAAGGCGATGTAGAGGCCGATCGCGGTCACCGCGTCGGAGATGACGTTGCCGCCGGAGATGAAGTTGAAGATGGCGTAAAGCAGAGCCGAGATCGCGCCCATCGCGATGGTGGAGACGGTCGGCGTCAGGTAGCGCGGGTGCATCTTGGCGAATACCGTCGGGATGGCCTTGTAGGCCGCCATCGACAAGGTGGTGCGGGCGGTCGGCAGGATCGTCGTCTGCGTCGACGCCGCCGCCGAGCTGAGCACCATCAAGATGAGGAGCCGGGAGAAGAACAGCCCGATCCCCGCCGTGCCGAACACCGCTCCGCCGAGGGTGGACAGGACGTCGGAGGCGCCGTTGCCCAGGCCGATGCCTTTCGTCCCCACGCCGGCGAACGACTGCGCGGCCATGATCACGATGAAGTAGGTGACCAGCAGGATCACGGTGGACAAGATGGCCGCCCTGCCCGCCGTCTTCTTCGGGTCCTTGGTCTCCTCGTTGACCGCGACCGCGGTGTCCCAGCCCCAGTAGATGAACAGCATCAAGATGATGCCGCTGACGAAGCCGTTGAAGCCGCCCTGCAGCGGGTTGAACCACGACAGCGCCGGGGTGATGGACCCCGCCGGGTGGTGCCCGGTGCCGACGCGGATTAGCGCGGTCGCGGAGAACACCAGCAGCATGACCAGCTCGACGCCGAGCAGGATCCGCTGGAAGTTCGCGGACACCTCGATGCCCCGGTAGCAGATGTAGGTCATCGCGGCGATCCACAGCAGGCCGGTCAGCAGCACCCAGCCGCTGGTCGGGTCGTCGCCGATGCTGGTGTTCCCGAACAGCAGGAACACGTACTGGCCGGCGATCTGCGCCAGGCTGGCCATGCACAGCACGTCGGCGGCGACGATCGCCCAGCCGCCGGCCCAGCCGGTCTTGGGGCCGAACGTGCGCGTGCCCCAGGTGAACGTGGTGCCGCAGTCCGGGTCGGCCTTGTTCAGCTCGGCGTAGCCGATCGAGGTCAGCACGATCGGGACGAAGGCGATCACCGCGACGATCGGCGCGCCTAGCCCGACCACAGCGACGATGAAGCCCAGCGTCGCGGCCAGGCTGTAGGCGGGCGCGGTGGATGCCACGCCCATGACGGTGGTGGATATGAGTCCGAGCGCTCCGGATTTCAGGCCCTTGGCGACCTGTAGCTCTCCGGAAGCGGACTGCGTGTCTTGCGTAGTGGGCATGGCGAACCCCTCACTCGCAGCACCGACCGTTTCGGCAGAGAGATCGGCGCTGGACGCGTGTTTTAGTTGTCCGATAGTACCAAGACCACTGAAATCCGCAATAAGTAGCGCATGACTATCTGTAAGCCGCAGAACAGCCCAGATCGCCCAGCCTGAACGGCCGTCCGCCCGGTCGCCACGCCGCCCCCCGGCTGGCGACATGAGGTCATCAGTCAGTGACTTTGCGTGACAGCTCCGGAGTCCCCGCCATCTCGACCCGGCTCTGCCGCCGCCTGGCGGCCGCCGGGCCGTCGCGCGGCGCCCCGGCGCTCGCGCCATTCCCCTGTCGCAGAAATCAGCTCCCGGCCGGCGAGGCCGGCTGATACGTGAAGAATTCCGCCGCTTTCCTGTCGATCGCGAGAATTTCCAGCCGCGTCGCCCCGGCCTCATGGCGCGCTTCACTCCGGCGGCCGCGTCTTCACGTGCGCTGGTGAAATTCCACCGCCGGCGCACTCGGCGGCACTTTCGTCGCGTGCTCCCCGTAAGCATTTGCTTACTGCCGCACATTTAAAGACGCTTCCCTGTCTGCCTCGCCTGGGCTTGTCGAGGCGGACCGGGAGGCGTCCGCCACCACCGCCGTGACCAAGCGGCCCGAGCACAGGTGAACGAGAGCGATGGACCTGAAACCTGCCGAGATGACCGACGGCGAGCTCGCCGCGGCACTCAAGACGGCTGCCGGGGACCGACTGGACGAGCTGACCAAGGAACGGGACGAGCGCCAGATGATCCGGGCCAGCATCCGCCCGTACGTCCCACAGCAGGGCCGCCGGTCAAGCACTACCGCCGAGCCCTAGCCCCAAGGCCGGTAAGTTAGCTGGCCTGGCAGCTTGTCAGGTGCTTCGGTGGATGCCGATGTGGCTGCAAAGGGCAGCGGGACTCCGGTATGTGAGGTAGGTCCGCCAAGACATGCCTCGCACCGGGAGTCCCGCCGTTGGATAAGTCTGTCATCTCTCATGTCGTGACGGTGGCTGGAGGGCGGTTCGCGCCTGGCCATCTGGGCGAGCTGACCCAGCAGGTTCCGTTCGAGATGGTCGACGCGGTGCTGGAGGAGACTTGCCGTCTGCAGCGCCGGGTCCGTGACCTGCCGGCCCGCGTTGTGGTGTACCTGCTGCTGGCGGGCTGCCTGTTCGCCGAGCTGGGATACGGCCAGGCCTGGCGCAGGCTCACGGCCGGCCTGGAGGCGCTGCCGGCCGCGGCCCCGACCGCGTCGGCCATGACGCAGGCCCGCCGCCGCCTGGGCCCCGGGCCGCTGCGCGAGCTGTTCTTCCTGCTGCGCGGCCCCTCCCCGGCAGGCGCGCGCTGGCGGGGCCTGCTGGTCTGCGCGATCGACGGCACCGTCATGGCCATCGCGGACAGCACGGCGAACCTGGCCGTCTACGCCAGGCACAAGGGCGGTGCCACCGGGGCGTCCGGCTACCCGCAGCTGCGGCTGCTGGCCCTGGTTGCCTGCGGGACCCGCACCGTCATCGACGCCGCGTTCGGCCCGGCGTCGGCCGGCGAGACCACCTACGCCGCGGACCTGGCGCGCGGCCTGCGCGCCGGGATGCTCCTGCTCGCCGACCGGAACTTCGGCGCCGGCCACCTGGCCCGGAAGATCGCCGCGGCCCAGGCGGACTTCCTGATCCGCGTCAGGACCGGGAATGGCGCCCCGAAGCTCCCCGTCCTGCGCCGCCTGCCCGACGGGTCCTGGCTGTCCCGCTTTGGTGGCATCCCCGTGCGCGTCATCGACGCCAGCTGGACCGTCACCACCAGCACGGGCCGCTTCACCAGCGACTGCCGCCTCATTACCACGCTAGCCGACACGACCCGCTTCAGTGCCTCTGACCTGGCAGTTCTCTACCATGAGCGCTGGGAGGTCGAGACCGCCTACCTTGAGCTGAAGTCCACGATCCTCGGCGGCCGCGTCCTGCGGGCACGCACCCCCGCCGGCATCGAGCAGGAGGTCTATGCCCTGCTCATTACCTATCAGGCCCTGCGCACTGCCCTCGCCGACGCCGCCTCGACCGTTCCGGGCACCGACCCCGACCGGGCCAGCTTCACCATCGCCCTGAACGCCGCCCGCGACCAGGTCATCCTGGCCGCAGGCGTCATCGCAGGGGCACGCACCGACCTCGCAGGGCGGATCGGCCGCACCGCCCTGGCCAGCCTCATGCCCGCCCGGCGGCTGCGCACCAGCCCCCGCGTCGTCAAGCGCGCCATCTCCAAGTACAACGCCCGAGGCAAAGTCGACCGCACAACCTACAAGGCCACCATCGACATCGCCATCCTCACCGCCGATTTGGCAACCGGCGACGGACCTTAACTAACCGGCCTTGGCCCTAGCCCGGTCCGGCCGAAGGCGAATATTCCGCCTAGGTATTCACAAAATGACTACTGCCTCGTTCCCGGCCGGGCGAATCCGGGCAATCCGCCCAGTGCGGTGAAGGTGCGGGAAATGGCGACCATAGGCCTTCCGTTCGGGTACGCAACAGTTTTACGGTGATCCTCAGGCGTCTCAGGCCGGCAAGGAGGCCGCGTATGAAGATCACCCTGACCGTCGACGGCGTGCGCTATGAAGACGACGTCGAGCCACGGCTACTTCTCGTGCACTATCTCCGGGAACATGCCGGGCGAACCGGCACCCCTATTGGCTGCGACACATCGAACTGCGGCGCCTGCACCGTGCTGCTCAACGGCAGGTCCGTCAAGAGCTGCTCGGTCCTGGCGGTTCAGGCCGATGGCTGCGACATCACCACCATCCAGGGCCTCGCGGCCGGGCCGGCTAACGGCGGCACCGACGGCTGGCACCCGCTGCAGAAGGCCTTCCACGAAGAGCATGCGCTCCAGTGCGGCTACTGCACCCCGGGCATGATCATGGCCGCCGCCGACCTGCTGAGCGAGCATCCGCACCCGACCGAGGAGCAGGTCAGGCATGGGCTTGAGGGCAACCTCTGCCGCTGCACCGGCTACCAGAACATCGTGCGTGCCGTCCTGAAGGCTGCCAGCGGCGGCAGCGACCCGGCCGAAGTCACCACGGCAGGAGCACAGGCATGACCGCGCCCGCAGAGCCCGCCTCCCAGGAAGTCGGCAAGTCGCGCCGCCGCAAGGAGGACGCCCGCCTGGTCACCGGCCAGACGAACTGGACCGACAACATCACGCTGCCTGGCCTCGCGCACATCGCCTTCGTGCGCAGCCCGCACGCCCACGCCCGCATCACCAGCGTCAACGTGGAGGCCGCACGGCAGGCCCCCGGCGTCTTCGCCGTCTTCACCGGCCAGGACGTCGCGGTGGAGCAGGGCTCGCTGCCGTGCGCGTGGCCGGTCACGCCAGACATCGTCATCCCGCCGCACCCCCCGATGGCGGTGGACACCGTCCGCTACGCGGGCGAGATCGTCGCCGCCGTGGTGGCCCGCGACCGGTACTCGGCCGCGGACGCGCTTGACCTCATCGACGTCACCTACGAGCCGCTCCAGCCGTCCTTGACCTGGCCGCCGCCCTGTCCGATGACAGTCCCAAGGTGCACGACACCGGCAACAAGTCCTACACCTGGACCTTCGGTAACGGCGACATCGACGCCGCCTTCGCTGGCGCGCCGATCGTGATCGAGCGGACCTACCGCCAGCAGCGGCTCATCCCCGAGGCGATGGAGCCGCGGGCAGTGGTCGTCGCGCCGGTGGCGGGCGAGTACACGATGTGGTCGGCCACCCAGATACCGCACGTCCTGAAGGTCATGCTGGCGGTCGTCACCGGCATCGAGGAGCACAAGCTGCGCGTCATCGCCCCGGATGTCGGCGGCGGCTTCGGCTCCAAGCTGCAGGTCACCGCGGAGGAGGTGCTCGCGCTCATCCTCGCCCGACGGCTGGGCCGGCCAGTCAAGTGGACCGAGTCCCGCTCGGAGGGCAACGTCGCCGTCCATCATGGCCGGGACCAGCTCCAGCGGATCCGCATCGCGACCGACTCCGATGGCAAGCTGCGCGGCCTCGACGTGGACCTGCTTGCCGACATGGGTGCCTACCTGATGCTGGTCACCCCGGGCGTTCCGCTCCTTGGCGCGTTCATGTTCAACGCGATCTACAAGATGGACGCGTACCGGTTCAACTGCACCGGAGTCTTCACCACCAAGACCCCGACCGACGCCTACCGGGGTGCGGGACGGCCGGAGGCAACCTACGCGATCGAGCACATCATGGACGACCTCGCCGCGCACATCGGCGAGGACCCCCTGGTGGTGCGCGAGCGCAACTGGATCAGGCACGAGGAGTTCCCTTACACGACGATCGCCGGCCTGACCTACGACACCGGCAACTACGAGGCCGCGACAGCGCTGGCCAAGGACCTGTTCCACTACGAGGATCTCCGCAAGGAGCAGTCCGAGCGGGACAGCGCGGGCGCGACCACCCGGATCGGCATCGGCGTCTCCACCTACACGGAGATGTGCGGCCTGGCACCGTCCCGGGTGCTCGGGTCCCTGGCCTACGCCGCCGGCGGCTGGGAGCACGCGTCGATCAGGGTGCTGCCCACCGGCAAGGTCGAGGTCGTCACCGGCTCGTCAGCCCACGGCCAGGGACACGAGACCGCCTGGTCTCAGATCGTGGCCGATGAGCTCGGCGTCCCGTTCGAGGATGTCCGGGTGCTGCACGGCGACACCGCGATCGCGCCCAAGGGAATGGACACCTATGGCTCGCGCTCGCTGGTCGTCGGCGGCACCGCCGTCGTCGCGGCCTGCCAGAAGGTGCGGGACAAGGCCCGGGTCATCGCCGCGGCCATGCTCGAGGTCGACCCGAACGACCTGGAGTGGGCCGACGGCAAGTGGTCCGTGCGCGGCGACCCTGACCAGGGCAAGTCCATCGCCGACGTCGCCTTCCCCACGTTCGCGGCGCATGACCTGCCCGATGGCGTCGAGCCGTCCCTTGACTCCGACGCCACGTTCGACCCGGAGAACTTCTCCTACCCGCACGGCACCCACCTGTGCGCGGTTGAGGTCGACACCCAGACCGGCAAGGTGAAGATCAGGTCCTACGTCGCGGTCGACGACGTCGGCAACGTGGTCAACCCGCTGATCGTCGATGGCCAGGTCCACGGCGGCATCGCCCAGGGGGTGGCGCAGGCCCGGTACGAGGAGGCGGCCTACGACTCATCCGGCAACCTGGTGACGGCGTCGCTGGCGGACTACCTCATCCCGTCGGCGGCAGACCTGCCCTCGTTCACCCTGGCGCGGACGCAGACCCCGTCCACGCTCAACCCGCTCGGCGTCAAGGGCGTGGGCGAGGCGGGCACGATCGCGTCCACCCCGGCGGTGGTGAACGCGATCGTCGACGCGCTGCGCCCATTCGGTGTCAGCGACGTCCCGATGCCCTGCACCCCCGAGCGCGTCTGGCGCGCCATCAACGAGGGCGAGGCCGCTGCTGACTTCCAGCGCCCCGCGAGCAATGGAGGCGCCCAGTGATCCCCGCGTCGTTTGACTACATCCGCCCGGGCTCGCTCGCTGAGGCCAGCCAGGCCCTAGCGGCCGACGAGGACGCCAAGGTGATCGCGGGCGGGCAGTCGCTGCTGCCGCTGCTGCGGCTCCGGTTCGCCTACCCGTCCGTGCTCGTCGACGTGGCGGGACTCGACGAGCTGCGGGGCGTCCGCGAGCGCGGGACCTTCCTGGAGATCGGCGCGCTGACCACGCACTACGAGCTCACGACGGACCCGCTGATCGCGGCGCACGCCGGGCTGGTCGCCCAGGCGGCGGGCATGATCGCCGACCCGGCGGTACGGCACAGGGGCACGATCGGCGGCGCGCTCTCCCACGCCGACCCGGCCGGGGACCTGCCCGCCGTCATCTCGGCGCTCGATGCGACGCTCGTCGTGACCGGCCCCGGCGGCGATCGCGAGATCGCCCCCGGTGCCTTCTTCGCCGACTACCTGACGACGTCGCTGGCCCCCGGCGAGATCCTCACGTCGGTCCGGGTGCCCAAGCTAGCCGCCGGCTGGGGCTACCACTACGAGAAGTTCCACGTCACCGCGCAGGCCTGGGCGATCGTTGGGGTCGCGGCCCTCGCCCGGCGAGACGACGGCCACATCGCCGAGGCCCGCATCGGCCTCACCAACATGGGGTCGACCCCGGTTCGCGCGCGCGAGGCCGAGGCCGCGGCGACGGGCGCGCCGGCCACGGCCACCGCCGTGGGCGAGGCCGCACGACTGGCCGACGCGGGGACCAGCCCGCCAAGTGACCTACGGGCAGCCGAGGATTACCGTCGTCACCTGGCCCAGGTCCTCACCGCCCGGGCCCTGGCCGCCGCGGCCGGAGTCGCCTAGCGACTTTTCCCGCTTTTCCCGTTCCGCGGCGGCATGCCCGCCACGGAACGGGAAAGTGTGGGTGAGGCGTAGAATCCTCAGCACCAGCAGTTACGAACCTGAGTAAGGTAGTCGCCTCATGGCCATCGAGCTTGACAACTCCTTCACGGTCCCCGTCCCGCCGCAGCAGGCGTGGGACGTCCTGCTCGACGTGCAGCGGATCGCGCCGTGCATGCCGGGCGCCAGCGTCCTTTCCGTCGACGGCGACTCCATCGAGGGCCAGGTCAAGGTCAAGCTCGGCCCGCTGTCCCTGACCTACAAGGGCACGGCGAAGTTCGTCGAGAAGGACGAGGCGACCCGCACGATCGTGCTCGAGGCCTCGGGCAAGGAGACCCGCGGCGCGGGTACCGCGTCGGCGTCGGTGAACGCCGTCCTGAAGCCCGGCGAGGAGCCAGGCACGACGACCGCCAGCATCCACACGTCCCTCAACGTCACCGGCCGTCCGGCCCAGTTCGGCCGGTCGCTGCTGCCGGAGATCAGCGGCAAGCTGATCGCCCAGTTCGCCGAGAACCTCGCCGCGCTGATCTCCGCGGGCTCCGCCGATGGGGCAGCGGCGGACACGGGTGCCACGGACGCCTCGGCGACGGTGCCTGGCACCGAGGCTCCTGGCACCGAGGCTCCTGGCACCGAGGCTCCGGTCGTCGAGCCAGCCGGCAACGAGGGCGAGGCGGGCCAGGCCGCCGGAGATGGCGTGACCACCGCCGCTGAGGCTGCCGCCGCGACCTCTGCCACGACGAGCACCACCGCGACGAGCACCGCCACGACGAGCACCACCGGAACGAGCACCGCCAAGCCGGCTGCCCCCCAGCCGGCGACGCCCCCCGCGATCAAGCAGGAAGAGTCGCTCAACGCCTTCAAGTACGTGGTCGTCCCCGTCCTCAAGCGGGTGCTCCCAGTCGCGGCCGTCGGCACCGGAATCGCCCTGCTCGTCCGCAGGCTGCTGCGCCGCAACAAGTCCTCCTGACGCCACCCACCCGACTCCCGCGCAGGGCGCGGGTTCCCGTGTCGTCGTAGGGCGCGGGTTCCGGCGTCCTCGTTCAGGCGTCCGGCACGCCCCCTCGGCAACACCCCAGGACCCCGTGGCAACACCCCAGGACTCGCCACAAGACCGCAGGACTCCGTGGCAACACCCCAGGACTCCGCGACATGATGGTGCGTAGTTCACCACCCCAAAACGGCCGCCTGAATCCACAGTTACTCGCGGGTAACCAACCGAGGCGACACTCCGCGAGCGCCGGCCTGCGGCGGCCCCTTCCAACTGTGGCACCTTCGACGCCAACCCCGCGCCCCGCGACCGGCCAGGCCGCTGAGGACCAAGGCCGCTGAGGACCAGTGCCACTGAGGAGCAGGGCCACTGAGGACCAGGGCCGGCCGGGACGGGGTGGCCGCCTGCTAGCGGACGATGACTTCCGTGATCGGCAGCGCGGAGTCGGCCGGGATGTCCAGCGGGGACGGGTCGAGCCCGGCCGCGACGATGGACGCGCCGAGGGCCGCGACCATCGCGCCGTTGTCGGTGCACAGGCCCGGCCGCGGGACGCGGACGGTGATGCCCACGTCGGCGCAGCGGGAGACGGCCATCGCCCGCAGCCGCGAGTTTGCCGCGACGCCACCCCCGATGATCAGGTGATCCACGCCGTGCTCCTGGCACGCCGTGACCGCCTTGCGGGTCAGCACGTCGGCCACGGCTTCCTGGAATGACGCGGCGACGTCGGCGACCGGGACCTCGAGGCCGGCGTCCTGCCTGGCCTCGACCCACCGGGCCACGGCCGTCTTCAGCCCGGCGAACGAGAAGTCGAGGGTCCCGTCGTGCAGCTTGGCTCGGGGGAACTTGATCGCCGCCGGGTCGCCCTCGCGCGCCGCGCGGTCGATCGGCGGCCCGCCGGGGAACGGCAGCCCGAGCACCCGTGCCACCTTGTCGTAGGCCTCGCCGGCCGCGTCGTCGATCGTCGCGCCGAGCGGCTGAACCGAGCCGGTGACTTCGGGCACGAGCAGCAGCGACGAGTGCCCGCCTGAGACCAGCAGTGCCACGCACGGCGCGGGCAGCGGCCCATGCTCGATCTGGTCCACCGCCACGTGCGCCGCCAGGTGGTTCACCCCGTACAGCGGCTTGCCCAGTGCGTAAGCGTAGGCCTTGGCCGCCGCCACGCCCACCATCAGCGCGCCAGCCAGGCCAGGTCCCGCGGTCACCGCGACCGCGTCGATGTCGGCGGGCTTGACCCCGGCCTTGGCGAACGCGCCGTCGATGACGGGCACCATGGCCTCCAGGTGTGCCCGGCTGGCTACCTCGGGCACCACGCCACCGAACCGGGCGTGCTCGCTCATCGACGACGCCACCTCGTCGGCAAGTAGCGTCCGGCCGCGCACGATCCCCGCGCCGGTCTCGTCGCATGAGGTCTCGATCCCGAGCACCAGCGGCTCGTCAAGAGCGGTCACGATGCCTTCAGGTCCTTCCGCATCACGATCGCGTCCACTCCTGAGGGCTGGTAATAACCCCGCCGGACGCCGATCTCCTCGAACCCACGCCGCAGGTAGAGGCCGCGTGCCCGCGGGTTGTCCTTTCGCACCTCAAGGAACATCTGCTCACAGCCTCGCCGCGTGGCCGCCTCGACCAGCGCCCCGAGCAGCGCCGACCCGATGCCCTTGCCCCAGCTCGCCTGCGCGACGGCGATCGTCAGCACGTCGGCGCTGGCCCCGTCGGGCACGAACATGAGGCCCGCGTAGCCGGCCAGGCAGGCGTCCTGCGGCTCCAGGCTGTCCGCCCGATCCTGCGCGCTTTCCTTATCCCGAACGTCCCGTGCCTCAGCCACCAGGTAAAGCCTGCTGTCCGGAGGCTGGCTGACCTCGTCGGCGAACATCTCGGATGTCCAGGCGTCGTCAGGGAACAACTCGTGCTCAAGGGCGAGCACCGCCTCCAGGTCGGACGCCAGCATTGGCCGCAACCGCGAGGCGACCGCGGCGGACCGGCTGAACGGCTTGGCTTCCCCGGTCACGGCCTGTCCCCGGTCACGGCGTGTCCCCGGTCACGCGCGCACCTGGCCGGACCGCTGAACCGTCGCCTGCGGCGCGGGAGTCTCAGTGACCCGCTTGGGCGCTCCTGGCTCGCGAGCGTCGGGCCTGCGCAGGTAGAGCGGCTCAGGCGGCAGCAGCAACGGCGGGCGCGATCCGGCCGGGAGCACAGACCCGGCCGGGAGCACAGTGCCGGCCGGGAGCACAGTGCCGGCCGGGAGCACAGTGCCGGCCGGGGGCATGGTGAACGCGGCGGCGAGGTTGGCCGCGACGAGCCGGCACAGGGTCGCCGCCACCGGGTACGTCGGGCCGTCGACGAGGTCGAACTCCTCGGCGTAGAGCCGCGCGCCCTCGCCGAACGCGGGCAGGCCCGCCCGGTCCTCGACGTCGCCCGGCCGGTCGACCCGCGGGTCAACGAGGCGGCCGACCTGATCGTAGCGGGCATAGTAGACCTCGCGCCGCCTGGCGTCGGTGGCGACGAGGAACTGCGGGGCGGCCATGGCGGGGCCGGGCGCGTCGGCGGCGATGATGTCGAGCGAGCAGACGCCATGCACCGGGAGGCCGAGGGCGGCTCCGAGCATCCGCGCGGTGACGAGGCCGACGCGCAGGCCGGTGTACGGCCCCGGGCCGACACCCACCGCGATCTGGGTGAGGTCGCCGCGTTGCGCGCCCGCCTCGGTGAGCACCTGCTCGATGGCGGGCGCGAGCAGCTCCGCGTGCCGGTGCTTGTCGATGGTCGTGGCCTCGGCGAGCACCTGGGTGCCGTCGTGCAGCGCCACGGTGACCGCTGGCGTCGCGGTGTCAAGTCCTAGCAGCAGCACGAATAGTGAGGTTACCCCCGTTCGCCCGCGCTAGCGCGCCTTACGAGTGGAGGTGGGCGATGGCCTGGGTGGCCACCTGGTTGGCCGCGGCCGACAGCGTTGACATCGAGACGGGCCCGTAGGTCCCCTTCTTTGTCACCGCGTGCTCAAGTCCGTTGACCACCGCGGTAACAATGACGTTGTGGTAGCGGACGATGACCGTCGCCTTGTACGTCGTCGCGCCGTTGACGTTGAAGATCTGGGTCGCGCTGAAGGCCGCGTCCCCCAGGCCGGTCAGGTCGGTGATCACTGCCTTCGGCTGCCCGCTCTTGGCCGTCGGGCTCTTCAGCGTCTGCAGGTCGCTGGCGTAGGCGTCCTCCGCCGCGAAGGTGGCGCTGCCGTCGCCGCTGGCGAGCCCGCTCGGCGAGAAGGCGCTGATGTCCGCCTCGATCACCCGGTACGTCGGCGGGTTGTCCAGGGTCCAGGTGCACTGGCTGTCCTGCCCGCCGTTCAGCGGCGGCGAGGCGATGTCCGGCTGGCCGCCGGGCATGTACTGGCTGATGGTGGAGGTCGCAACCGCGTTGCAAGCGTCGGGCACGGTCTGGATCTCGCCCGGCAGGAACGTCGTGACCAGGGACCCGAAGCCGACCGAGCTCGAGCCGCTGCTCGGGCCGAACAGGAAGTAGACGGCGACCGCGACGGCCACCACGATCACGGCACCGCCCCCGATGAACCAGGCCAGCCGACGGCGCTTGCCGCCCCCTTCCTCGTCAGCGCCGCGTCGTGCCCAGCGCTCGGAGAAGGCCTCCATCGGGTCGTCGCTGATCTCGTCGGGATCTTCCGCTAGCTGCGAGCGCGACCGGCCGCCAGCGCCCGCCGCGACTCGGGTGGCGGCCCGCTCCTCGCGGCGCTGCCGACGACCGTCCGACGGCCCGGTGCCCGACTGCCCGGCGTATGACGGGCCGCCGAACTGTCCCGGCTGCTCGTACCCCTGCTGGGCGCCGTACTGCGAGTCTGACGGCTGGCCACCGAACCGCTGGGCGCCACCGGGCTGCTGCCCGTACCCGTACTGCTGGTCCTGGCCGAGCGGCGACGGGCGCCCATGAGCAGGCTGCCCGACCTCGTGCCAGGGGGCCGGGCCAGTGCCACCGCCCGGACCACCGCCCGCACCGGGGGCGCCGCTCCCACCGGGGATACCAGTCCCACCGGGGATACCAGTCCCGCCAGGGAAACCGCTCCCGTCAGGGAAACCGGTCCCGCCAGGGAAACCGTCCACGCCGGGGCCGCTGTCCGCCACCGGACCACTGTGCCGGCCACGACGGCCGATGCCACGCCCAGGAGCACCGCCAGGCCCGCCGGGCAGGCCGCGGTTGTCTGAGTCGCTCAGCCGCCGGCCCCTGATCGGCTCAAGGTCGGGGAACTCCCGGTCACCTTGCGGCAGGGCATCGGGGTCACGGGGGTCGCCCCCGTCGGAAGGCGACTGCCATTGCGGGTCGCTTCCATGTCGTGCTCGGCGGCCTCGCGGCCGGTCGGGGAACGACCCGTGCTGAGTCACGGCATGCCTCCGGAGGGGGTTACGCGTAGTTCGCTATCAGTGACCGTCAGAGACGTTAGAACGTACAAACCGGAACTTGTACAGGCCGAACTATAGACGATTGATCACATCCTCGCGGGTCAACCGCGCGTCCCGCCAGCGCTCTCCCACGCCCCGTATTCGCACCGTGCGCGGCTGATCACCCTCGACTGACGAGTCTTCCTCGTCCGCGTCACCAGATGATTGCGTGGCCGGGGCGATCGCGACCTCAAGCCGGTCGCCGGACAGCCCCTCCGCCAGCCCCTCGCCCCACTCCACGACCGTCACCGACGTGTCGGTGTCGGCGTCCAGGTCGAGGTCGTCGAGCTCGCGCGCGCTGCCCAGCCGGTAGGCGTCCGCGTGGACGAGGGCCGCCCCGCCCACCAGGGAGGGGTGGACGCGGGCGATGACGAAGGTCGGTGAGGTCACCGGACCGCGGACGCCAAGCCCGTCAGCGATGCCCTTGGTGAGGGTTGTCTTGCCCGCCCCGAGCGGGCCGCTCAGGATGATCAGGTCGCCCGCCCGCAGCAGCGCGGCGAGCTGGCGGCCGAGGTCGCGCATCTCCTCGCTCGTCGCGACCGTGACTTCTTCGTTCATGCGCGCCGCCTCGCGGTCAGGAGTACGTTCTGGGGATCCGGGGGCCGATCCCGGTGACAAGCTCATAGGAGATCGTGTCAAGTTCCTCGCCCCACTCCTGCGCGGTAGCCTCGCCGTCGTCTCCCGGGCCGAAAAGCACGACCTCATCGCCCACCGCCACCGGCTCGTCCCCGAAGTCGATGACGAACTGGTCCATGCACACCGTCCCGGCGATAGGCCATCGTCGGCCGTGGGCGAAGGCCAGCCAGCGTCCGCGGGCGGCGCGCGGTATCCCGTCCGCGTAGCCGACGGGCACCAGGCCGAGGGTGGTCTGCGCGGTGGTGGTGTACCTGTGGTTGTAGGACACGCCGGTGCCGGCCGGCACCCGCTTGACCTGGATGACGCTGGCCCGCACCGTCATCGCCGGCCGCAGCCACGATGGCGCGCCGCCGGGCAGCGTGGACACGCCGTAGATGCCGCCGCCGATGCGCACCAGGTCGTAGCGCGACTCGGGCAGGTTGATCGCGGCGGCGGTGTTGGCGATATGCCGGACCTCAGGGCTGACGCCTGCCTTATCCGCGGCCTGGACCGCCTCCTCGAACGCGTTCAGCTGCGCCGCGATCGACGGGTTCCCCGGGTCGTCGGAGGAGGCGAAGTGCGACCACAGGCCCACGACCCGCAGCTGCCCTGCTTCCTGTGCGCGCAGCGCCGCCTCGACCAGGCCGGGCCAGTCGGCGCCGGTGGCACCGCCCCGGCTCAGCCCGGTGTCGGCCTTGAGGTGGACCCGGGCGGGCTTGGCGGCGGCCCCGGCCGCCGCGACGAGGCGCGCCACCGCCTGCGTCGACCCCGCGGCCAGGTCAACGTCACTGGCGATCGCCGCGGCGTGGTCCTCGGACCCGATCGCCATCATGCACAGGACAGGGGCGTCGATGCGCGCCGCGCGCAGCTGAAGGGCCTCAGCCACGTGCACCACGCCGAGCCAGGCCGCACCGCCCGCGAGGGCGGCCCGGGCAGCCGGTATGGCCCCGTGGCCGTACCCGCCTGCCTTGACCACGGCCATGACCGCGCTCGGCGCGACCCGCTCCCTGATCGCCGCGACGTTCCCGGCGATGGCGTCAAGGTCGACACGTGCTTCAGCGTGCATAACGTCCAATGGTATTGATGGCGACGAGCCTTCAGGTGGCTACGCGCCTGAATGCCGCCGGGATGGCCTTGAGCACGTCTGATGCACCGATCGGTGCCTCGCCGCGGCCGCCGGCCGCACCGTCACCGCCCGCGGCGATGCGCGCCGCCAGGCCGTGCAGGTAGGCCGCCGTGATGGCCGCCTGGGGCGGCAGCAGGCCCTGGGCGAGCAGCGCCCCGGCCAGGCCGGACAGGACGTCACCGCTGCCTGCCGTGGCCAGCCACGACGTCCCGGTCGGGTTGACCAGCACCGGCTCGGGCTCGCCCGGCTGGGCGATCACCGTGGTCGACCCCTTGAGCAGCACGCAGGCGCCGAACCGGCTGGCCGCCGCCTGGACGCAGGACAGCCGCTGTGCCTCCACGTCCGCGGGCTGTGCGCCGAGCAGGCGGCCCAGCTCGCCGGCGTGCGGCGTCAGCAACGTCGGCCCGTGCCGGGGCAGCAGGCCAGGACGCTGCGACAGCAGCGTCAGCGCGTCGGCGTCGATCAGCACGGGAAGGTCGGTCCGCAGCACGGCCTCAAGGCGCTTCGCGGCGTCGCCGGTCGTCCCCATCCCCGGGCCGGCCACCCACGCCTGCACCCGGCCGACTCCGCCGGGGAACTCCAGGTCCTCGCTGAGCGGCGTGATGACGACCTCGGGCCAGTGCCCGCGAACGACGTTCGCCGCGGCGGGCGCGGTCACCAGCCGGATCATCCCGGCCCCGCCGTGCACCGCGCCGCCGGTCGCCAGCGCCGCCGCCCCGGTGTACCGGTCGCTGCCGACGAGCAGCCCGATGACTCCACGCCGGTACTTGTCCGCCTCAGGGCCTGGCCTTGGCACCAGCGCGGCGATGTCCGCGAGGGCGGGGGCGGTCACGTCCGGCCGCTGCAGGTGCGGCCGCAGCCCGATGTCGATGAGCTCGACCACCCCCGCGCGGGTGGCGCCAGGGTCGACGAGCAGGCCTGGCTTCAGCGCGCCGAACGTCACGGTCACGTCGGCGGTGACGCACGGCCCATCGACCGAGCCAGTGCTCGCGTCGATCCCGCTGGGCAGGTCGACCGCGACGGTGACGCCGGACGAGCGGGCCGCGTACTGTGCGAGCGTAGAGTACGGCTCGCGAAGCCCGCCCTTGCCGCCGATGCCGAGCATCCCGTCCAGGATGAGATCGGCGTGCCCGACGGCGTGCCGCACGTCGTGGTCGGGGGTGATGGCCAGGAACCGGCCGCCCGCTGCCCGCAGCGCCGCCCGCCCGCCGAGGTGCGCGCGGGGGCCGGCCAGGATGGCGGTGACCGCCGCTCCCCGGCGGGCCAGCCGCGCCGCCGCGTACAGCGCGTCGCCCCCGTTGTCCCCGGTTCCCGTGAGCACGACGACCTGCGCGCCGTAGACGCGCCCGCCGCCCTTGGCCGTCCGCAGTATCCCCGCGCAGACCGAGGCCAGCCCGGCCGCGGCGCGCTGCATGAGCGTGCCCTCAGGGACCTTCGCCATCAGGGCGGCCTCCGCCGCCCTGATCTTCTCAACACCGTAGGCGTCTCGCACCCCACTAGTCTGCCCCACCCGGGCTGTCCTATCCGGGCTGTGCCACCCGCAATGGCGCCCGCCCGCCCCTGGATCTTGCGGGCAATGACGCGGAACCGCGGGGGTCAGTCGGCCTCGGCGATGACGACCGCGCTGGCTATGCCGCCGTCGTGGCTCAGGGACAGGTGCCAGCGAGTCACGCTCAGGCGGGCCGCCGCCTCGCCCACCGTGCCCGTGACGCGCAGGGAGGGCCGTCCATCCGGGCTCGAGACGACTTCGGCGTCGGTCCAAAGCAGGCCACGAGGGGCGCCGATCGCCTTGGCCAGGGCCTCCTTGGCGGCGAATCTGGCCGCGAGGGACTGGGGCGTCAGCTGGCGTTCCCGTTCGGTGAATAGCCTCGGGGCGAGCGACGGGGTACGGCGGAGGGCGGCGGTGAACCGCTCGATCTCGACGACGTCGATCCCGACGCCGACGATCATCCCATGGCCAGGCGAACTACCCCGGCCAGCTCCTCGGCGACCCGTTCGGCCACTTCGGCATCGGAGGCCTCAACCATGACGCGGATGGCCGGCTCGGTGCCGCTCGGGCGCAGCAGCACTCGGCCGTGGCCGTCCAGTTCGGCCGCCGCGGCCCTGACCGCCGCGTCCACGCTCGGGTCGGCCATGGCCCGGGCCTTGTCGCCGCGCACGTTCACCAGCACCTGGGGGTACCTGGTCATCATCTTGGCGGCGGCCGAAAGCGGCGTGCCGCCCCGGTTGAGCGCCGCGAGCAGGTGCAGCCCGGTCAGCACCCCGTCGCCGGTGGTGGCATGGCCCATCTGGATGATGTGCCCGGACTGCTCGCCGCCCAGGACGTAGCCGCCGTCGCGCATCGCCGCATACACGTGCTTGTCGCCGACCGGGGTCTCGATCACGCTGATGCCCGCCGCCCGCATCGCGTCGTGGAAGCCGAGATTGGACATCACGGTGACGACGACGGCGTCCTTGGCGAGGTTGCCTGACTCCTTGAGGCTGGTCGCGAGGACCGTGAGGATCTGGTCGCCGTCAAGCTGCTGGCCGTCGGCGTCGACGGCCAGGCAGCGGTCGGCGTCGCCGTCGAACGCGAGCCCGGCGTCCGCGCCGTGCTCGAGGACCGCGGCGCACAGCACCTCAAGGTGGGTCGACCCGTAGCCCGCGTTGATGTTCTCGCCGTCGGGGGCCGCGCCGATCGCGACGACTTCCGCGCCCGCCCTTCGCAGGGCTCGCGGTGCGATGCTGTAGGCGGCGCCGTGCGCGCAGTCCGCCACGACCTTCAGCCCGGCCAGCGGTGGCCGGCTGTCGGACAGCGAGGGCAAGGTGGCCAGCAGGTGCTCGAGGTAGCGCTCATGCTCGGAGTAGGCGTCGGTGACGCGGCCGAACGTCTCGGGCGGCAGTCCCTCGACCGCGGGCTCCCGCAGCCGCGCCTCAATCTGGTCCTCGACCTCATCGGGGAGCTTCACGCCACCCTGGCCGAAGAACTTGATCCCGTTGTCGAGCGCCGGGTTGTGGCTGGCCGACAGCACAACGCCGAAGTCGGCGCCGAGCGCGCCGGTGAGGTAGGCGACGCCCGGCGTGGGGATCACCCCCAGCCGGAGCACGTCAACGCCTGAGCTGGCTAGCCCGGCGACGACCGCCGCCTCAAGGAAGTCACCCGAGGCCCGCGAGTCCCTGCCGATGACGGCCAGCCGACGGGTGCCGCTGGCCTTCCGGGTGAGCACCGGAACGGCCGCGAGGGCGAGATCCAACGCCAGCCTGGCTGTTAGATCCCGCCCCGCGACACCACGAACACCGTCGGTACCAAAGAGCCGACCCATGCCGCGTCGCTGTCCAGTTCCTGGCCGCGTTAGCGCTTGGAGTACTGGGGCGCCTTGCGGGCCTTCTTGAGGCCGTACTTCTTCCGCTCCTTGGCCCGGGGATCCCGGGTCAGGAAGCCGGCCTTCTTGAGCGACGGGCGGTTCTCCGGGTCGACGAGCGTCAGCGCCCGGGCCACGCCCAGCCGCACCGCTCCAGCCTGGCCAGAGACGCCGCCGCCGATGAGGCGCACGATGATGTCGAACTTGCCCTCGGCGCCAAGCGTCACGAACGGCTCGTTGACGATCTGCTGGTGCACCTTGTTCGGGAAGTAGACCTCAAGCGAACGGCCGTTGATCTTCCACTGGCCGGTGCCAGGGACGATGCGCACCCGGGCGATGGCCTCCTTGCGACGGCCGGTGCCCGCGGCGGAGCCGGTGATGACCGGCCTGCGCTGCACCCGGCTCGCCGAGGTCGCCTCGGCAGACTCGGTCGTGTACTCGGACGGGGCGTCCTCCTCGGAGATCTCCTCCCCCGCCGCGGTCTCGTCTTCGAAGTACTCCGCGTCCTCTGCGGACGGTGTCTCGATGCCAGTGGGCTCGGCCACGTTGCTCTTCCTCACGCTTCCTTGCGGCGCTCGCCTGTCCGATACCCTCCCTGCCTGTCCATCGGACGGGCCGCGGGAGGTCCGGGGGGTCGCACCCCCGGGCAATTACTGCGAGATCTGCCGGATCTCGTACGGCTGCGGCTGCTGCGCCTTGTGCGGGTGGTCCGGGCCCGCGTACACCTTGAGCTTGGTCAGCGACTTACGGCCAAGCGTGTTCTTCGGCAGCATGCCCTTGACGGCCTTCTCCACGACGCGCTCGGGGTGCTTTTCCATGAGCTCGCCGTAGGTGATCGAGCTAAGGCCGCCCGGGTAGCCGGAGTGCCGGTAAGCCCGCTTGTCCTGCAGCTTGGAACCGCTCAGCGCGACCTTGTCCGCGTTGATCACGATCACGAAGTCGCCGGTGTCGACGTGCGGGGCGAAGATGGGCTTGTGCTTGCCGCGAAGAAGCACGGCCACATGGCTGGCCAGGCGCCCAAGCACGACATCAGTGGCGTCGATGACGTGCCACTGACGCGTGACGTCACTGTCTTTCGGACTGAAAGTACGCACAGTAGTTAAGCCTTCACATGTGATCCGTGATCCCGGAGACCTGCTGTCCCGACCTCGCCGTTCTCGCTGGAGAGGTCCCGTCGCTCCACCCGTCCCCGCGATGCCCGCCAGCTTCGGACCTATCTGAAGACTCGATGCCAAATGGGACTCATGCGGATGACGCCCAAGCAGCATACTCCGAAACTGAGCGCACTGCCAAAAGAGAGGTCGCCCGAAGGGCAGGTATGACGACGCCAGTCTAGCGCACCCGCCACCCGGAGTTCACCGGCGGGCCACGGCCTATCGGGGTACCCTTTCCCCTCCTTTCCCGCAGGCCATCCTGGATCGCCCATCGCGCCTCAAACGATTACAAGTCGAGATATACCCGTTACAGCGTGCGGAAAGTTCCCCGACTACGCTTGCGGGGCTAGCATCGGCGCTAACCTCGATGACATGGGATACCGGGGTGAGGACCGCTCTCGCGAGCCGGCGGCCTGGGGGGCGCAATCGCCTCGGCAGTCGTCCAGGGAGCCGGCGGGCTACGACGATCCAGGCTATGGCAGCGCCGATTACGGCAGCACTGGCTATGAGACCGGGGCCGACTACGACTCACGCGGCGGCCACGACGGCGGCGCGAGCTACGACGGCGGCAGCTACAACTCGGGCTCCCACGAGGGTCACGCGCAGGACCCATACGGCTCAGGCTGGTACCGGACCGATCGCTACTCCGCCAGCGGGGGCTACCCGGTCGCGAACTACGACAGCCACGCCTCAGGCAGCTACCCGGCCAGCGGCCAGGCGACGCGCGACTACCGCGGCGACGGCGCCTCCTCCTATGACGGTGCTGACTACAACACTGCCTCCTCTTATAACGCGGCCCCGACGTATGACGGCCACCGCGGCACCTCCTACGGCGAGGTGTCCTACGACAGCGGCGCCTCCTACAACGGCGCCGACTACAACGGTGCCGGCCACAACGATGCCGGCTACAACAGTGCTGGCCACAACGGTGCTGGCCACAACGGTGCTGACTACAACGGTGCTGACTACAGTGCCGGCTACAACGGTGCTGGCCGCGACGGTGCGGGCTACGGCAACACCGGCGGCTACGACACCGGCTCCTACGGCACGGGGGGCTATGACACCGGCTCCTTCGGCACCGGGGGCTACGACACCGGCTCGTACGACGCTCGTGAGCACAACAGCGGCGCTGACTACAGTGGCGCTGACTACAACACGGGCGGCTACGACACCGGCTCCTACCGCGGCGGCCGTAGCAGTGGCGCCTACCCGGTGGTCGAGCCGGACTCCTTCGAGGACGGCAACGACTGGTACGCGCGCAGCGGGCCGATTCCGGCCAGTGGCTTCGCCGACACCTCCTCCCAGCCCGCCGTGCGGGCGGACCTCGCGCGCGACCCGATCCGCGGTTACCCGCCCGAGCCCGACCCGGTTAGTCCCGGCCTCGCGGTCACGACGGCCCAGCCACGGTACGACGAGGGCAAGTACGTCAGCTTCCCCGGCTACGACGGGGTGGACGAAGCTCCCCGCGGCTATGACGACTACGACGACTACGCCAGCGAGACCCGGCTTGACCAGGCGCCGGTCGACTACGACGGCCCCTCGTCCGCCCGCGGCTTCGGCCAGGCGCTGGAGGGTGACCGCTTCGATGGCGGCTACCCCGGCGACCAGGGCCGGCCCGATGATGACGTCCTGACCAGCCCGGCCGGGCCGGTCAAGGGGGGCAAGAGCAAGAAGAAGGCACCGGGCAAGAAGCCTGCGCGGCGGTCGCGGCGCGCCCTGGTGATCTCCTCGGTCGTGGTCATCGTCCTGGCCGCGGTCGCCGGCGGCTATGAGTACCTGAACTCGACCAAGGCGAACTCGACGGCCGCGCAGGAGGCGTCTGCCCCGCTGCCCAGCGGCAGCGGTAACGCGGTGGCGGCAACCCAGCAGTGCGCCAAGCAGTTCGGCACCTACTGCCACATCGAGTCGCGCACCGACGATCCGGCCGCGCTGACGCTCACCAACCTGTACCCGCCCGCCGTCTTCGACGAGTCCAACAAGAGCCAGTTCCTGCTGGTCGCGGACAAGCTGGACAAGACCTGCTCAAGCGCCGTGTTCGGCTCCGAGCTCGTCTCGCAGCTCAACAGCGGCAAGTGCAACCAGGTTCTGCGAGCCAGCTATGTGTCGGACAACAACACGGTCATGGGCACCATCGGCGTCGTCAACCTGAACACCACGAACCAGGCGCACTACGCGGGGCGGATCATCGGCGCGAACGACTTCGTCATGCCCCTAGCCTCGTCTAAGGGCGTGGCCGCGAAGATCGGCAAGGGCACCGGGGTCGTCCAGGGCGAGTACAAGGGCCACTACCTGATCTTGACCTGGGCGCAGTTCACGAACCTGAAGACGCCTACCGCCGCGGACCAGAAGCAGCTTGAGGACTTCGAGAACTCGCTCGTCGCCAGTACCGCGAACATTTACCTGAGCCGGCTGATGATCAACGGCGACACCACGTCAGCGACACCGTCGGCCTCGGCGAAGTGACCGGCCCCGGCCCGTTTCGCCGGTTAGGGAAGCTCACGCAGGCGGCGGGTCTCGGCCGCGCGGGCGGCGAGCTCGGCGGGCGGCGGGTAGCGGACCTCCTCCAGGCACAGGCCGTGCGGCGGGACGACCCGCACGGCCGCGTTCCTTTCCGCGGTGGCCAGCACCTGGCCCGGCCACTCGACCGGGCGGCTGCCGTCGCCGACGGGCAGTAGCGCCCCCATCAGCGATCGCACCATGTTGTGGCAGAACGCGTCGGCCACCACCCGTGCAGTGGCCACGCCGTCGGCGTCACGCCGCCAGTCAAGCAGCCGCAGCGCCCGGATCGTCGTCGCGCCCTCGCGCTTGCGGCAGAACGCCGCGAAATCGTGCTCGCCGGTCAGCCGGGCCGACGCCTCGTTCATCGCGGCGATGTCCAGCGGGCGGGAGTGCCAGAGCGTGTCCCGGCGCCGCAGCGGGTCGGCCAGCGCGGGGTCATCGCAGACCCGGTAGGAGTAGCGGCGCCAGAGGGCGGAGAACCGGGCGTTGAAGCCGTCAGGGGCCACCGCGACCTGGCGCACCCGGATGTCCGGGGGAAGCGCCCGCGACAGCCGCCGCAGCGCGACCACGCAGGCCGCCTGCCAGCTCTCGGGAGACTCGGGCAGGTCGCCGCCCATGGCCGCCGCGGAGGCAGGGACGTCGACGTGCGCGACCTGGCCACGGGCGTGGACCCCGGCGTCGGTTCGCCCGGCGACCGTCAGCTGGGGTGACCCGGTCAGCCGGAAGGCTCGTCCGAGGCCCTGGGCGAGTACGCCCTCGACCGTGCGCCGGTCGGGCTGGGCCGCCCACCCAGAGAATTCGGCCCCGTCGTAGGCCAGGTCGACCCTGACCCGAACGAGCTGGTCATCCGCTAGCACGGCTTACCTCAGCCCCCAGTTCCTCAAGCGCGCAAGTTGCGGAAAGTCGCGCAAAACAAGCGTGCCGGCCCGCGACGTCAGGCTCGATGGAACCTGGTCGCGTGGCCGGCACGCTTACGGGCAGGCGGGTCAGGCCTCGTCGTCCGCCGTGGTGGCCTCGTCGCCCTCAGCGGCATCCTCAGCCTCGGCCGACGCCTCGGCGTCGGCCTCGACCACCGGAGCCTCGACGTCCTCGGCCGCGTCAGCCTCAGCGGCCTCGACTGCCTCAGCGGGGGCCGGGGTTCCGGCAGCCTCGTCGGCAGCCGGGGTACGGCGGTTGCGGCGACGCGTCTTGGTCGTCGCCTCCTCCGTCACCAGCTCGATCACGGCCATCCGGGCGGCGTCGCCCTTGCGCTGGCCGATCTTGGTGATCCTGGTGTAGCCACCCTCGCGCTCGGCGAAGTTCGGGCCGATCTCCGTGAAGAGGGTGTGCACGACGCTCTTGTCCGTCACCACGGTCAGGACCTGGCGGCGAGCGTGCAGGTCACCGCGCTTCGCGAAGGTGATCAGCTTCTCCGCGTACGGGCGCAGCCTGCGTGCCCGCGCCTCGGTGGTCGTGATCTTCCCGTGCTCGAACAGGGCGGTGGCCAGGTTCGCCAGAATGTGCTTCTGGTGAGCCGCGCTTCCGCCCAGACGCGCACCCTTGGTTGGCGTCGGCATTGAAACCCTTTCGTTTGTTAAAGCCGGGCACCTCGTCCGCAGGCCCAATCGGTCACGGATCGAAAGTCCGGAGGTTGTCCCCTGGCCCCGCCCGCGGGCCTCATCGGTCCGCGGGCAAGGGCGGGAGGTTGTCCTCCAGTCCCCGCCCGCGGGCCTCATCGGTCCGCGGGCAAGGGCGGGAGGTTGTCCTCCAGTCCCCGCCCGCGGGCCCGATAAAATCGCCGGTCTTGCGATTGGGCCCGCATCGGGGGGTCCGGGGGGTCGCCCCCCCGGGCTAATACTGCTCGGTCTCGACGTAGCTCTCTTCTTCGTCGCCGGGGTAGTCCACGGCAGTGCTCGGGTCGAACCCGGGCGGGGAGTCCTTGAGCGACAGCCCCATGTCGACGAGCTTCTGCTTGACTTCCTCGATGGACTTCGCGCCGAAGTTCCTTATGTCAAGCAGGTCCTGCTCGCTTCGCCCGACGAGCTCTCCCACGGTGTGGATGCCCTCGCGCTTGAGGCAGTTGTAGGACCGGACGGTGAGGTTGAGGTCCTCGATCGGCAGCGCCAGGTCGGCCGCGAGGGCGGCGTCCGTCGGCGACGGGCCGATGTCGATGCCCTCAGCGTCCACGTTGAGCTCGCGCGCCAGCCCGAACAGCTCGGTCAGCGTCTTGCCCGCGCTCGCCACGGCGTCGCGCGGCCGCAAGCACGGCTTGGTCTCGACGTCCAGGATGAGCCGGTCGAAGTCGGTCCGCTGCTCGACGCGGGTGGCCTCGACCTTGTAGGTGACGCGCAGCACCGGCGAGTAGATCGAGTCGATCGGGATCCGGCCGATCTCCTGCCCCGGCTGCTTGTTCTGGTTCGCGGAGACGTAGCCGCGACCGCGCTCCACGGTCAGCTCCATCTCCAGCTTGCCCTTGCCGTTGAGCGTCGCGATGTGCAGCTCAGGGTTGTGCACCTCGACGCCAGCCGGCGGGGCGATGTCGGCCGCGGTGACCGCGCCCGGGCCCTGCTTGCGCAGGTACATGACCACCGGCTCGTCGTGCTCGGAGGAGACGACGAGCTGCTTGAGGTTCAGGATGAGGTCGGTGACGTCTTCCTTGACCCCGGGCACTGTGGTGAACTCGTGCAGCACGCCCTCGATGCGAATCGAGGTAACCGCCGCCCCCGGGATGGAGGACAGCAGCGTGCGGCGGAGCGAGTTACCGATCGTGTAGCCGAAGCCAGGCTCCAGCGGCTCGATCGTGAACTTCGACCGGTAGTCACCGATCTGCTCCTCACCGAGCGATGGGCGCTGTGCGATGAGCATTTACTTTCCTTCCCGTGACGCCCGCTATATGACGCCACCGACAGGAGATGAGCAGGACCTCCCTGCCCACCTGTGGGTGATGTCCAGGGGCAGGCCCCTGGAATCCCCGGGCTTACTTGGAGTAGTACTCGACGATCAGCTGCTCGTTGACCTGGGTGTCGATCTGGGGCCTGGCGGGCAGCTGGTGGACGAGGATCTTCATCTGGTCCGGCATGACGTCGAGCCACGCCGGGACCTGGCGCTCGCCGGCCTCGGCCCGCGCGATGATCATCGGGGTGAGCTCGAGCGACTTCTCCGCCACCTCGACGACGTCGTTCTCCTTCAGCCGGTACGAGGGAATGTCGACCCGGTGCCCGTTGACCTTGATGTGGCCATGGCGCACCAGCTGGCGGGCCATGTCGCGGCTCTTGCCGAAGCCAGCGCGGTACACCACGTTGTCCAGGCGGCTCTCGAGGATCTGCAGCAAGGTCTCGCCGGTACGGCCGGACTTGCGGGCGGCCTCCACGTAGTAGCCGTGGAACTGCTTCTCGAGCACGCCATAGATGCGGCGGGCCTTCTGCTTCTCCCGGATCTGGATCAGGTACTCGCTGTCCTTCTGCCGGTTGCGGCCGTGCTCACCCGGCGGGTAGGGCCGGATCTCGATCGGGCACTTCGGCGAGTCGCACTTGGCGCCCTTGAGGAACAGCTTGACCTTCTCGCGGCGGCACAGCTTGCAGTCCGCCCCTGTGTAGCGAGCCATCAGTCTCCTTAAGTCTCAGACCCGGCGCCGCTTGGGCGGGCGGCAGCCGTTGTGCGGAACCGGGGTCACGTCCTGGATCGAGCCCACCTCGAGGCCAGTGGCCTGCAGCGAGCGGATCGCGGTCTCCCGGCCTGAGCCGGGACCCTTGACGAAGACGTCGACCTTGCGCATCCCGTGCTCCATGGCGCGGCGGGCGGCGGCCTCGGCCGCCTGCTGGGCGGCATACGGGGTGGACTTGCGAGAGCCCTTGAACCCGACCTGCCCGGAGGAGGCCCACGAGATCACGTTCCCGGTCGGGTCGGTGATGGAGACGATGGTGTTGTTGAACGTGGAACGGATGTGCGCGTGCCCGTGGGCTACGTTCTTCCGCTCCTTGCGGCGCAACTTCTTGGCGCCCTGCTGAGCGCTCTTGCGAGGCGGCATGTGCTCTCTGACTCCTGGAGGTGATCTGATCCGGCTTGCCAGCTCGGCTCAGCCCGGACTACTTCTTACCGGTCTTCTTCTTGCCGGCGACGGTCTTCTTCTTGCCCTTGCGGGTACGCGCGTTGGTCTGCGTCCGCTGGCCGTGGACCGGAAGTCCCCTGCGGTGGCGGATGCCCTGGTAGCAGCCGATCTCGATCTTGCGGCGGATGTCAGCCGCGACCTCACGGCGAAGGTCGCCCTCGACCTGGTAGTGCGAGTCGATCCACTCGCGCAGCTTGACCAGGTCGTCCTCGGCGAGCGCGTGCACCCGGGTGTCGCCGCTGACCCCGGTGCCCTCGATCGTCTCGAGCGCACGGGTGCGGCCCATGCCGTAGATGTACGTCAGCGCGATCTCAAGCCGCTTCTCGCGCGGCAGGTCAACGCCGGAAATACGTGCCATTGGGGCAGTACTCCTCATCGGTGGTGGAGGTCCTTCGCGCCACTTCCCTGTCCCTGCCCAGGACCGGGCCCCGGCCTCCAACCGGGGGTCGCAGCCTGCTGGCTGCCTCGTGGCGCGCGTTATGTTGTGGGTAAAGCTCTGCTGGGATAAAGCCTGTGTCGCGCAGGTGCCGGGCCGACGAGCAGCCCGCCGCCGCTTAACCCTGGCGCTGCTTGTGCCGCGGGTCGCTGCAGATCACCATGACGCGGCCGTGGCGACGGATGACCCTGCACTTGCTGCAGATCTTCTTGACGCTCGGCTTGACCTTCATGGCTAACACTCCTCGTGGCCCGCCCGTGGCGAGCCCATCGCATCCCCGCCCCCAGGGGGCCGGGGACGCTGTTACTTGTACCGGTAGACGATTCGACCGCGACTGAGGTCGTACGGGCTGAGCTCGACAACCACACGGTCGTCCGGGAGGATCCGGATGTAGTGCATCCGCATCTTCCCGCTGATGTGGGCGAGTACCTTGTGCCCGTTGTCCAGCTCCACCCTGAAGAAGGCGTTCGGCAACGTCTCGACCACCGTTCCTTCGATCTCGATGGCGCCGTCTTTTTTGGGCATATCCTCCGCGCTTCAATCCTGCTTAATCGGCACGTGCCGACATGGCGAGTAGTTGGGTGGTTCGCATTGGGTGGTATCGCACCAGCTCACGGCTGCCCGTGGCGGGAAGGCCCAGGCAGGCCGCTACGCCTCCCCTCCCATCCTCCCACCGCCAGTGACGCGAGCCACGAGCGCTACGAGCAAGTCCGAGAAGGCAGCCGATGGGCCGCAGCCGAGTCTACTCGACCAACTCACGCAACGCGAACTGAGCCATTTGGCCGGGCGCGAAGCAGGAGACGAGCGTGCAGCGGCACGATACACCCGCAAACCAACGGGTCCAACGCTCCGCGGCCGCGCTCTATTCCTAGCGTTGCTTTCCTAGCGTTGCCCAGCATGAACCCGTGCCCGGTATCCTACCACGGTGACGCGCATCACATCCTGGTTCGCACCAGGGGTGGTGGCTACGACCGGCGACGCAAGATGATCGTGACGACGGTCCAGGGAACGGCTATCGCCAGGAACCAGATCAGCCAGGCGATGCCGCCCCCAGAGACCACGCTGACGATCAGCCAGACGACGGCGAGGATCGAGCTGACGGCCGCCCACGCCGCCAGCTGGCCCGCCTGGCGAGCGACCGTCCCATCGGGGCGACGGCCGGGCGCCCAGGAGCCCACGGGTGCGGGCTTCAGCCCGGCCGACGGCAGCCGGTACAGGTCAATGGCGGGCAGGTCGGCCAGCAGCGCGTTCAGGTCGCCGAGGGTCTTGGCGGCGTAGGCCGCGTTCAGCCGCTCGTGGAACTCCTCCATGTCAAGGCGGCCCTCGGCGTGGTGCTCGCGCAGCAGGCTGACCGTACGCTCCCGGTCGGCATCGGAGGCACGCAGGTTCGGGTCACCCGGCATCGCAGTCTCCGGACGGTACGGCAGGGGGGACGGCCCGTTCTGCCCCTAGCTGAGAGACCCCGCCGTCCTCGGCCGTCAGGACCCAGGGGCCATCGGGGGTGATGGCCACCGTGTGCTCCACGTGGGCGGCGCGGGAGGAATCGGCGGACACGACCGTCCAGCCGTCGGCGAGCTCGATGGTCTGCTCGCCGCCGATGGTGATCATCGGCTCGATGGCCAGCGTCATGCCGACGCCAAGCCGAGGCCCGCGGCCAGGCTGGCCGTAGTTGGGGACAGCGGGCTCCATGTGCATCTGGGTCCCGATCCCGTGGCCGGTGTACTCGCGGACGATGCCGTAGCTGCCGCTCGCGGTGACGGACCGCTCGATGGCACTGGACACGTCGCTGAGCCGGTTGCCGTCCCTGAGCTGGGCGATGCCCGCCCACAGGGCCGCGCGGCAGGAGTCGAGCAGCGCCTGGTCCTGGGGGCTGATCGTCCCGACGGGCAGGCTAACCGCCGCGTCGCCATGCCAGCCGTCCAGGATCGCGCCGCAGTCGATGGAGATGATGTCGCCGTCCCGAAGGCGCTGCGCCGGGTCGGGGATGCCGTGCACGATCTGCTCGTTCACGGACGTGCAGATACGGGCGGGGTACCCGTAGTAGCCGAGGAACGACGGGACGGCGCCCGCCCCGCGTATCTCCCGCTCGGCGATCGCGTCCAGGTCGGCGGTGGTGATCCCGGGCACGACGGCGTCGGACAGCACCTTCAGGGTCCTGGCGACCACGAGGCCCGCTTCCCGCATACGGGCGAGCTGGTCCGGGGTCTTGACCGCAATGCCTGCCCTGCGCCGCATCCGCATGCGATTCACACCTCCGGTGCCCACGCTACCCGCGATCAGCGAGTGTAAGACGCCAGCGCGGCCAGCGCGCGGCTGGTCACTTCCTCGACCGGGCCGGTCGCGTCGATGCCCACAAGGACGCCCTCTTCCGCGTAGAACGCGATCAGCGGGGCCGTCTGGGTGTTGTAGACCTCGATCCGGTGCCGGATGACCTCTTCCTTGTCATCGTCACGCTGGAAGAGCTCACCGCCGCAGTCGTCGCACACGCCCTCGCGGGACGGAGGCTCGTAGAGCACGTGCCAGACCCGCTGGCAGACCCGGCAGGTCCGGCGGCCGGACAGGCGGCGGACCACCTCGTCCTCGTCCACCACCAGCTCAAGCACAACAGTGAGCCTGGCGTCCATCTCGGCCAGGATCTTCTTCAGCGTCTCGGCCTGGGGCACGTTGCGCGGGAAGCCGTCGAGCAGGAAGCCCTCCTGGGCGTCCTCCTCAGCCAGCCGGTCCCTGACCATGGCCACGGTTACCTCGTCGGGAACCAGGTCACCACGGTCCATGTACTCCTTGGCCTTAGTGCCAAGCTCCGTCTGCTGTGTGACGTTGTAGCGGAAGATGTCACCAGTCGAGATGCGCGGGATCGCGAGGTGCGAGGAGATGAAATGGGCCTGCGTTCCCTTGCCCGCGCCGGGGGGCCCAACCAGTACGACGCGCACTACCGCAGGAAGCCTTCGTAATTACGCTGCTGGAGCTGGCTCTCGATCTGCTTGACCGTGTCGAGGCCGACGCCGACCATGATGAGCAGGCTCACGCCGCTGAACGGGAACTGCTGGCCCACGCCGATGAGGGCGAGGGCGACCAGCGGGAACATTGCGACCACGCCAAGGTACAGGGATCCCGGTGCAGTCAGCCTGCTGAGCACGTAGCCGAGGTACTCGGCGGTCGGACGCCCAGGACGAATGCCGGGGATGAACCCGCCGTACTTCTTCATGTTGTCCGCGACCTCGTCCGGGTTGAACGTGATCGACACATAGAAGTAGGTGAACGCGACGGTCAGCAGGAAGAACAAGGTGATGTACAGCCAGCTTGTCTGCAGCGTGGCGGTGCTCTCCAGGTGGGCCTGGATCCAGGTCTCCCACGCGGACGGGTGGCTCGAGTTACCGAACAGCGACACCGCGAGCTGCGGGATGTACAGCAGGCTCGAGGCGAAGATGACAGGGATGACGCCGGCCTGGTTGACCTTCATCGGGATGTAGGTCGAGGTGCCGCCGTACATGCGGCGCCCGACCATCCGCTTGGCGTACTGCACGGGGATGCGCCGCTGCGCCTGTTCCATGAAGACAACGAACGCCACGATGATGACGATGACGACGACCGCGAGCAGCGCGGTGAAGATCTTCTTGGTTTGGTAGATCGTCAGCAGTTCGCCGGGGATGACCGCGATGACCTGGGTGAAGATCAGGACGGACATGCCGTTGCCAACGCCACGGTCGGTGATCAGCTCGCCCAGCCACATGATGACCGCGGTGCCCGCGACCATGATGATGACCATGGTGGCGATCCGGAAGATCGAGTCGTTGGGGATCAGCGGGTGGTCCGTCGAGGAGCAGGAGGTGCCGACGAACAGCTGGCCACTGCGGGCCAGCTCGATGTAGCCGGTGGACTGCAGGATGCCAAGCCCGATAGTTAGGTACCTGGTGTACTGGGTGATCTTGGTCTGACCGGCCTGGCCCTCCTGCTTCAGGGCCTCAAGGCGGGGGATCACGACGGTGAGCAGCTGAAGGATGATGCTCGCGGTGATATAGGGCATGATGCCCAGGGCGAACACCGACAGGTACTTCAGCGCGTTACCCGACAGCAGGTCGACGATCTGGTAAACGCTAGCGGCACCGCTCTTCGCCGCGAGGCCCGAGCAGTACGAGACGTTCGCCTCGTTGACCCCAGGCGTGGGCAGCGTCGAGCCGAACCTGAACAGGATGAGGATGCCCAGTGTAAAGAGCAGCTTCTTCCGCAGGTCGGGCGTCCGGAATGCCCGGATGAACGCGGTCAGCATACGTGATCCCTCTTCGTCATCTGATACCTGCGTTTGAGCGGCTTCCGTATCCTACCCGCAGGTCCCGGCAACGGCTAGCGCGCGCCCCTCTCGCTCGGTGACTCGAGGGGCGCTCTATGACTAGCCTAGTAGGGTCACCGAACCACCGGCGGCCTCAATCTTCGCCTTCGCCGAGGCCGAGACCGCGTGCGCGCTCACGCGCAGCGCGACGCTCAGGTCGCCGGAGCCGAGGACCTTGACCAGTTCACCCCGGCGCACCGCGCCGTTTCCTGCCAGGTTCTCCGGGTTGACGTCACCGCCGGCCGGGTAGAGCTCCGCCAGCCTGCCCACGTTCACCACCTGGTACGTAGTGGTGAAGAGCGCGTTGGAGAAGCCCTTCAGCTTCGGGAGCCGACGGTGCAGTGGCATCTGCCCGCCCTCGAAGCCGAGCGGCACCTGGTAGCGGGCCTTGGTGCCCTTGGTACCACGTCCCGCGGTCTTGCCCTTCGACGCCTCGCCCCGGCCGACTCGCGTCTTGGCCTTGTGGGCACCCGGCGCCGGCCTCAGGTCATGAAGCTTCAGCATGGGATATCAGTCCACTTCCTCTACCACGACCAGGTGCCTGACGCGGTGGATCATGCCACGGAACTCGGGGCGATCCGGCTTCACGACGCTCTGGCCAATGCGGTGCAGGCCCAGCGAGCGCAGCGAGTTCCGCTGGTCGTGGTTCCCGCCGATCTTCGACTTGACCTGGGTCACCTTGAGCTGTGCCATCTGGTTTCCCCCTTGCCTACGCGCTCGCGCCAGTGGCGGCGGCACGGGCAGCGAGCATGGCCTTCGGCGCGACATCCTCGATCGGCAGGCCGCGCTTGGCCGCGATCTCCTCCGGACGGTTCAGGTCCCGCAGCGCCGCCACGGTGGCGTGCACCATGTTGATTGGATTGGACGAGCCGAGCGACTTGGACAGCACGTCGCCGATCCCCGCGCACTCAAGCACGGCCCGCACCGGGCCGCCGGCGATGACGCCGGTACCAGCGCTGGCCGGCTTGAGCAGCACGACGCCGGCCGCCGCCTCGCCCTGCACGGTGTGCGGGATCGTGGTAGCGATGCGGGGCACGCGGAAGAAGTGCTTCTTGGCCTCCTCGACGCCCTTGGCGATCGCCGCGGGCACCTCCTTGGCCTTCCCGTAGCCGACGCCAACCAGCCCGTTGCCGTCACCCACCACGACGAGCGCGGTGAAGCTGAACCTACGGCCACCCTTGACGACCTTGGCGACCCGGTTAATGGTCACCACGCGCTCCAGGTAGACCGCCTGCCTCTCGGTCGCGTTGTCGCGACCCCGGCGGTCCTCACGGCGATCGCGCCGCTCACCGCCGCCCTGACCGCCCTGGCCGCCGCGACGCGGAGCTCCTGGCATTAGCTGTTCCTCCTTGTAGCGACCGACCTGGTCTTCGCGGGGGGTAGGAGGGGGGTCGCCCCCCCTTGGGGAAGCAGGGCCGGCATCACAGCGTCAGCCCTGCTTCACGCGCGCTGTCCGCGATGGCGGCCACGCGACCGTGGTACTTGTAGCCGCCACGGTCAAAGACCACGGCGGAGACTCCCGCGCTCTTGGCCCGCTCGGCCAGGAGCGTCCCGACCAGCTTGGCCTTGGCGGTCTTGTCGCCGTCGGCGGTGCGGATGGCCGGGTCCAGAGTGGACGCCGAGGCCAGCGTGCGGCCGACCGTGTCGTCTACGATCTGAGCGAAGATGTGCTTCGCCGACCGGTTCACCACCAGGCGCGGACGCTCGGTGGAACCGGTGACCCTCTTGCGGACGCGCAGGTGCCTGCGGACGCGGGCGCGGGTGGTCGCGGCGGTGCGCGGCCCGACCCTGCCGGTGGCGTACTCGCGCGACGAGCGCTTGGCGTGAGTGCGTGCCATGACTACTTACCAGCCTTCCCGACCTTGCGGCGGATGACCTCACCCTGGTACCGCACGCCCTTGGCCTTGTAAGGGTCAGGCTTGCGGATCTTGCGGATCCGAGCCGCGGTCTCGCCCACGAGCTGCTTGTCAATGCCCTCGACCACGAAGCGGGTCGGCGCCTCAACGCGGAAGGAGATCCCCTCCGGGGGCTCGACGACCACCGGGTGGCTGAAGCCAAGCGAGAACTCCAGGTTCTTGCCCTTCGCCTGCACACGGTAGCCGACGCCGACGATCTCCAGCGTCTTGCTGTAGCCCGCCGTGACCCCGGTCACCATGTTGGCGATCAGCGTGCGCGACAGCCCGTGCAGCGCACGGACGTGTCCCTCATCGTTCGGCCGGGTGACGCGGACGACCGCGTCCTCCCGCGAGACCTGGATCGGCTCGGCGACCGTGAGGCTAAGCTGCCCCTTCGGCCCCTTGACGCGGACGGCCTGGCCGTCGATCGCGATGTCCACTCCGCTGGGGATGGGAATGGGTAGGCGTCCAATGCGTGACATCTGGCTGCTCTCCCTTCCCGCTACCAGACGTAGGCGAGGACTTCCCCGCCTACACCGTTCTTCTTGGCCTGCTTGTCGGTCATCAGGCCGGACGACGTCGAGATGATCGCGACGCCGAGCCCGCCGAGCACCCGGGGCAGGTTGTCCTTCTTCGCGTACACGCGCAGGCCGGGCTTTGACACCCGCTTGATCCCAGCGATCGAGCGCTCACGGGAATTCCCGTACTTGAGCTGGACCACCAGGTCCTTGCCAACCTCGGCGTCCTCAACGCGCCACCCGGCGATGTAGCCCTCCTGCTGGAGGATCTCCGCGATGTGCGACTTGATCTTGGAGTAGGGCATGCCCACGGTGTCGTGGTATGCCGTGTTGGCGTTGCGCAGACGGGTCAGCATGTCCGCGATCGGATCGGTCATTGACATGGCCGGCTTGGCCTTCCTCGCCGTGGTTTCCTTTTTGGAGGTCGCCCTCGCTTGGACCTGCGGCGTTCGTTAGTTGATTACCAGCTGGACTTCGTGATGCCGGGCAGTTCGCCCTTGTGCGCCATCGCGCGGAAGCAGATACGGCACAGGCCGAACTTCCTGTAGACGGCCCGCGGGCGGCCACAGCGACTGCAGCGCGTGTAGGCCCGGACCTCGAACTTCGGCTTGCGGTTGGCCTTGGCGATAAGTGACTTCTTGGCCACCTGTCAGCCCTCCTTGAACGGGAAGCCGAGCTTGCGGAGCAGCAGGCGGCCCTCGGCGTCGGTCGCCGCCGTGGTGACGACGATGATGTCCATGCCGCGCTGCCGGTCCACCCGGTCGGGGTTGATCTCGTGGAACATGACCTGCTCGGTCAGGCCGAATGAGTAGTTCCCGTGGCCGTCGAACTGCCGGTCCGACAGGCCGCGGAAGTCGCGGATGCGCGGGAGGGCGATCGAGAGCAGCCGGTCGAGGAACTCCCACATCCGGTCGCCGCGCAGCGTGACGTGCGCGCCGATCGGCATGCCCTCACGCAGCTTGAACTGGGCGATGGACTTCTTGGCCTTGGCCACCGCTGGCTTCTGGCCGGTGATGGCGGTCAGGTCACGGATGGCCCCGTCGATCAGCTTGCCGTCCCTGGCCGCCTCGCCGACGCCCATGTTGACGACGATCTTGGCCAGCCCGGGGATCTGCATGACGTTGGCGTAGCCGAACTCCTGCGCCAGCGCGTCCCGGACCTCGGCCCTGTAGCGCTCCTTGAGCCGCGGCACAGCCGGTGCCTCGGTCGCCATCAGATTTCCTTCCCGCTAGCCCGCGAGATGCGGACCTTCTTGCCGTCCTCGTTGACCGAGTAGCCCACCCGCGTCGGCTTGTGGGTCTCCGGATCCACGAGCTGAACGTTGCTCACGTGGATCGGTGCCTCCTGGGTGGTGATGCCGCCTTCCTTGGCACCGCGCACGCCCTGGTTGGTCACCTTCTTGTTGATCTTGATCATGTTCACGCCCTCGACCAGGACCTTCTGGCGGTCCGGGTAGGCCGCGATGACCGTACCCGAGGCGCCCTTGTCCTTGCCGGCCGTGACCACGACGTGGTCGCCCTTCTTGATCTTCATCACAGCACCTCCGGCGCCAGCGAGATAATCCGCATGAAACGCTTCTCACGCAGCTCACGCCCGACCGGTCCGAAGATGCGGGTGCCACGCGGGTCTCCGCCGTCCCTGATCAAGACGGCGGCGTTCTCATCGAAGCGGATATAGGAGCCGTCCGCCCGGCGCTTCTCCTTCCGGGTCCGCACCACGACCGCCTTGACGACGTCGCCCTTCTTGACGCCAGCGCCGGGCAGCGCGTCCTTCACGGTCGCCACGATGACGTCACCGATGCCCGCGTATCGTCGGCCGCTGCCGCCGAGCACGCGGATGCACAAGATCTCCTTAGCTCCCGTGTTATCGGCGACCTTGAGCCGCGATTCCTGCTGGATCACGTCAACTCCTGCTTCGTCACGCCGGGGGATTGGTCCGGCGGGTTGCTCCTACTAATTACTTAGCCTTCTCCAGGATCTCGGCCACGCGCCACCGCTTGGTGGCTGACAGCGGCCGGGTCTCCATGAGCAGTACGCGGTCGCCGACACCACAAGCGTTCTTCTCGTCGTGCGCCTTGTACTTCTTGGTACGGCGCAAGACCTTGCCGTACTTGGGGTGCTTCACGCGGTCCTCGACGGCGACGACGACGGTCTTGTCCATCTTGTCGCTCACCACCAGGCCCTCGCGGACCTTGCGGTACGGCCGGTGCTCAGCGCCGCTCTCGGACGCTGCCTCAGTGACCTCGGTGTTCTCGGCGCTCACTTCCCAGCCCCCTCCTCGACGCCTGCTGGCTCGGTGTCCTCGACGTCGGTGATGATGCCGAGCTCGCGTTCCCGCATCACCGTGTAGATGCGGGCGATGTCCTTGCGGACGGCGCGCAGCCGCCCGTGGCTCTCAAGCTGGCCGGTGGCACCCTGGAAGCGCAGGTTGAACAGCTCCTCCTTGGCCTCGGCCAGCTTGCTGCTGAGCTCCTCCACGCTGGAGGTGCGCAACTGCTCGGCGGTCAAGCCCGTAGCCATCAGGCTTCACCCACCTCTCGCTTAACGATCCTGCACTTCATCGGCAGCTTGTGCACCGCGCGGCGGAGCGCCTCGCGAGCAACCTGCTCGTTGGGGTAGGACAGCTCGAACATCACGCGCCCGGGCTTGACGTTCGCGATCCACCACTCGGGAGAGCCCTTACCTGAGCCCATCCGGGTCTCGGCCGGCTTCTTGGTCAGCGGGCGGTCAGGGAAGATGGTGATCCAGACCTTTCCGCCACGGCGGATGTGCCGGGTCATCGCGATACGCGCGGCCTCGATCTGGCGGTTGGTCACGTACGCGTGCTCCATCGCCTGGATGCCGTACTCACCGAACGTCACCCGGGTGCCGCCGCTCGCGGCGCCGGTCCGGTGCGGACGGTGCTGCTTGCGGTGGACGACCTTACGCGGGATAAGCATTGGTCACTCCTCCCCTGCGGTGGCCTGCGGCTCAGCCGCGGGGGCGCTGGTGGCGGGCCGCTCGCCGCGGTCACCACGATCGCCACGGTCACCGCGGCTGTCGGGACGACCGCCATCGGGGCGGTTACCGCGACCGCGGCGCTTGTCCTGCTGCGGACGGTCACCGCGACGCTGCTGCTGCGCGGCACGCAGGGCGGCCTGCGCCGCCTCCCGGCCGGCCCGCGTCGGGGCGGCGTCACCACGGTAGATCCAGACCTTCACGCCGATCCGGCCGAAGGTGGTGCGAGCCTCATAGAAGCCATAGTCAATGTCCGCGCGCAGCGTGTGCAGCGGCACCCGCCCCTCGCGGTAGAACTCGCTACGGGACATCTCCGCGCCGCCGAGGCGGCCGGAGCACTGCACCCGGATGCCCTTGGCGCCGCCCTTGAGCGCACTCTGCATGGCCTTGCGCATAGCCCGCCGGAACGAGACCCGGCTGGTCAACTGCTCGGCCACGCCCTGTGCCACCAGCTGAGCATCCACCTCGGGGTTCTTGACCTCGAGGATGTTCAGCTGAATCTGCTTGCTGGTGAGCTTCTCCAGGTCGGTGCGGATGCGATCGGCCTCGGCGCCACGGCGGCCGATGACGATCCCGGGCCGCGCCGTGTGGATGTCCACCCGCACCCGGTCGGTGGTCCGCTCGATCTCGACCTTGGAGATGCCCGCCCGCTCCATACCGCGCTGCAGCATCCGGCGGATGGCCACGTCCTCAGCGACGTAGTCCTTGTACTTCTTCTCCGCGTACCACCGGCTCTTGAAGTCGGTGGTGATGCCCAGGCGGAACCCGTGCGGGTTAACCTTCTGGCCCACTAGCGGTTCCCTCCCTCGCTGTCGTCGGAGACGATGACCGTGATGTGGCTCGTCCGCTTGTTGATCCGGTAGCCGCGGCCCTGGGCACGCGGCCGGAAGCGCTTGAGTGTCGGGCCCTCGTCAACCCAGGCCCGGCGCACCCAGAGCAGGTTCCTGGTGCTGCGGCCGCCCATGGCGTCCGCGTTGGCGATCGCGCTGGCAAGAAGCTTGCCAACCGGCTCGCTCGCGGCCTGAGGAGCGAACTCAAGCACCGCCTGCGCCTCCTCGGCGGGCAGGCCGCGGATCAGGTCCACCACACGGCGGGCCTTGCGTGGCGTGACGCGGACGTACCGCGCCTTAGCCCTCGCTTCCATCGAAGTTCCTCCAGTTAGCGCCGGCTCCGCCGGTCATCCTTGACGTGGCTGCGGAAGGTCCGCGTGGGAGCGAACTCGCCGAGCTTGTGGCCCACCATCGACTCGGTGATGAACACGGGGATGTGCTTGCGGCCGTCGTGCACCGCGATGGTGTGGCCCAGCATCGCCGGGACGATCATCGAGCGGCGTGACCAGGTCTTGATGACGGTCTTAGTGCCCTTCTCGTTCTGCACGTCCACCTTCTTCAACAGGTGGTCGTCAACGAACGGGCCCTTCTTAAGGCTACGAGGCATCGTCGGTTGCTCCTACCGCTTGTTCTTGCCGCGACCGCGACGACGGCTGATGAGCCGGTCACTGGGCTTGTTCGGCTTGCGGGTCCGG
>Ga0335075_10000485_pt1 | contig 70817 bp, 71 predicted proteins | sample Lox_Sample_24_FD_206723 | JGI IMG/M metagenome (GOLD analysis project Ga0335075, IMG submission 206723) | Soil microbial communities from Loxahatchee National Wildlife Refuge, Florida, United States - Lox_Sample_2.4 | ecosystem: Environmental > Terrestrial > Soil > Wetlands | place: USA... | reverse complement strand
CTGTTCAACAAGTTTCTCGGCCAACTGCACCACTGCCTGCACACCGGCCAGCGCTACAACGAACACCGGGCGTTCCCACCTCCTCTCCCGCTCGCGGCTTGACTTTTAACTACGTGAGATGTCTTTCGTGGTTTGCCAGCAGGCCGAGGTGCTCGAGGTCGGCGACGTACTTGTCGATCAGCGAAGCCGACAGATGCGGAATATCCTCGTCTGCACCGATTTTCGCCGCGCGTACGGCGTCGCGGAACACCTCGGTGGGTGCCGGAGCACCGAGCAACGGCCGCGCCGGTTCCCGGTAGGCATCCAGCAGCGGCAGCATCGAATGTGAGCGCTGCTTTTCCGGCAGCGCGCGCAGCGCGGTCTCGAAACGCGTGAGCCAGTCGGCGTAGTTGTCGAGGCGCTGAATGTGGTGGCCGGCGTCGATGAGCCAGTGCACGAACACGTCCAGCGAGACCCCGTCGTCGTGCGGGTTCATCACATCGAAGGACCGGAACCCCCAGGATGGTGTCGTGGCAGATTGCTCGCCGAGCGTGGTGATTGCTTCCGCGACGAAATCGACGGGCAGACCGTCGTAATGTCCCCGGGGCGGGTTGCCCGCGGCGTCGGTTTGATAGAACGAGCGCGGCGCGATCCCCGTCGCCAGCAAGCTCAATATCAGCCGGGTGAACGCGTCCGGTACATTCAGCTGACCGGCAAAGCGGCTGTGCGCGAGGATCATGTCCGAGCGGAACACCGCGACCGGCAGCCGGCACAGGTCGTGTGCCTCGCGCAGCAGCACCTCGCCCGCCCATTTGCTGTTCGCATATCCGTTGGCGTACGAGTCGTCGATCGGCCGCACCGGGCTCACGCCGCGGATGTCGCCGTCTTCGACGAAGTCGTTCGGGTCGACCGACATCGCCACCGCGACCGTCGACAGGTAGGTCACCGGCTTGATCCGGGAGGTGATCGCCAATCGGATCAGCTCTGCGGTGCCGACGACGTTGGGGCCGAACAGCTGGTCGTAGGGCAAGACGTGGTTGACCAGGGCGGCCGGATGCACGACCAGATCCACGGTCTGCGACAGGCGGTCCCAAGTCGCTTGATCCAGGCCGAGATTCGGCTCGCCGATGTCGCCCACGAGGACTTCAAGCCGGTCGGTGGCCAATTCCCGAAACCGCGCCAACAGTTGCGCATCGCCACTGTCGAAGGCCTGTTCCAGCCGTCGCGCGGCGGCCTGTGGGTCGCTGCCTCGGACTATGGTGACCAACTTCCCGTCCGTCTCGGCCAGTCGTTGCAGCCAGTCCAGTAAGAGAAACCGGCCGAGGTAACCGTTGGCGCCGGTCAGCAACACGGTACGCGGCTCACCGGTGGCCGACGGCAGCGACGGCGCCTCGGCGAGGGTCTGCGCATCGATGAACTTATTCAAAGTCAGCTCAGCAGCTTGGATTTGGGTGGCTCCGGCGCCGTGCACGGCGGTGAACGTCGGACGTTTGGCGTCGTCGCCACGCTCGGCCTCGATGTAGCCGGCGACCTGGCGCAGGTTGCCCGCCGGGTTGATGATCACCCCGACCGGCACCTCTGCTCCGAAGATCTCCTGCAGCAGGTTGGAAAAGGTCAACGCCGACAGCGAGTCCCCGCCGAGATCGGTGAAGTGTGCTTCGGGTTCCGGCGCGCCAGCTGTGCCCAGCAGCGCCTGCGCGGCGCGGATCAACGTGTCGAGCACCGGCTGGTCGGCCGCCGCGGCTCGCAGCGCGCGCAACTCGTCGACCCGGTTGGCGGCCAGGTCGGCGTAGAGGTGCTCGAGCCGTTCGCCGTAGCGCTCTTTGAGCTTGGGCCGCAGTACTTTTCCAACTCCGGACAGTAGCCCGTTGTCGGCGCTGAACGGTTCGGACTCGACCAGGAAGTCGACCGGCAGCTCGTAGGACTGCAGCTCGGCGGCTCTCGCCGTTTCACGCAGCGAATCGCTCAGCGCTGCCTTGAGTGCGGCGGCGTCGCCGGCGAATTTCTGCAACGCGTCGACGGTGGGAACCAGGACGGCCAGCAGGTATGGACGCTCGCTGTTGCCGTAGACGAAGACCTGACGCACCAATGCCGCGCCGGCGAACACCGCCTCGAGATGCGCGATGGCGACGAACTCGCCCTGCGCGAGCTTGAGCACGTTGTTGCGGCGGTCGACGTAGGCGAGCTGATCGGGCGCGATTTCGGCCATCACGTCACCGGTCTGGTAGTAACCGTCATCGTCGAAAACTCCGGCGGTGACCTCGGGGCGTTTGTAATACCCGGGCGTCGCGCTCGCCGTCTTCACCAACAGCTCGCCTCGCGGATACGGCTTGTCGGTCGCGAAATACCCCAGCTCGGGAACGTCGACGAGTTTGTAGTCGATCACCGGTGGGCGTTTGATGATGCCGTCGGTTGTGACCATGCCGACCTCGGTGAGCCCGTAGCCATCGAGCAGATGCACGCCCAGACACGACGCGATGAAAGCCTTCATCTCGGCGGCCAGCGGTGCCGTTCCGACGAAGCTGGTGAGTACCCGGCCGCCCAGAACCTGCTCGCGCAGTTCGGATTTGGCCTCCCCATCAGCCACCAGTGGCTCGGTCCCATCAGCCAGCCGACGGTCGACACCGCTCTGGTAGCGCTGGAAGAGCATCTCCACCACCCGCGGCACCAGTCCCATCTCGGTGGGGCGCACCAAATTCCAGTCTTCGAACAGCGTCGACAAATCGCTTTCCGGGACAAAGAAACTGGTGCCGCCGGCCTGAAACGACGTGGCCAACGGGATCCGTCCGCCAAGGTGGTTCAGCGGCATGAAGTTGACGTTGACCACCGGCGCCTCGGTCGTCGGCATCACGTCGGTGGTCCAGATCCGCGAGACCATGTTCTCGGTGTACATCGCGCCCTTCGGCAGCCCGGTGCTGCCGGACGTGTACATGATCATGGCCAGCCGCTGGTCGTCGCCGCCGGTGTAGATGGGCTCGGGCGGCAGCGATCGGCCGCGGGCAATGACGTCCTCGAGCGTCTCGACGATCGCGGGCAGACCGGCGGCGTGCAGTTGCGCCCGTGCCCCATCGAGGCTTTCGCGTTGGTCGTCGACATCCGGAAGGTAGTCGAACACGACGATGCGACGCACTGACTGACTGCCCAATGCGGACTCGACCGCCAGACCCAGATACGCCGCGCTGACCGCCAGTACCCGCGGCTCGACTTCATCGATGATCGGCCGCAGCCGCGACACCGGGGCGTTGTGCTGCAACGGTACTGCGACCAGGCCGAGGTATCCGCACACCAGGTCGATGGTCAGATAGTCGGGGCTGGCGAAACCAACGGTCGCGACGAAATCCCCTGGCGCGACAGAATGTTCCGGATCGTGTCGCCAGGCCGCGGCTGCCGCGCTTACGTTGACCCACAGGCCGCGGTAGGTGATGGTCTCGAATCGCGGCAGCAGCCGGCTGATGGTGCGTCCGGTCGCCGGATCGGTTGTCAGTGCGCGTGCGCGCCACCCGAGTGCGGGACGGTCGGCATAACCCTCGACGTAGGTTTGCAGCACTTGCGGTAATCGAAGACCCGGGCGCCGCGCAGCCTCGACGACATCAGGCTTCGGGATCGCCGCACCGATCTGCTCATCGCGGGCGCTGAGCTGCGCGATGCGCTTTTCGAGACCGGTCATACCGCACCTTTCGTCGAAGCCGTCTTAGGCGCAAACGCGGACGGCTCGTCCGCGTCTTCCAGATGCGGGTGTGACCGTCGCCACAGCGGTGCGACGTCAGACGAGGCGCACGCCCCGGCTACGCCACGACGTTGATCGGATCACCGACGTGAACGGTGTTGAAGTACCACTCGGCGTTGTCCGGGCTGAGGTTGATGCAGCCGTGGCTGACGTTCGCGTACCCCTGCGAGTCCACCGACCACGGCGCCGAATGTACGTAGACACCGCTCCAGGTAACACGAACCGCGTACGAGGCGACGATGTCGTATCCCTCCGGGGAGCTCAGTGGGATCCCGATCGTCCGCGAATCCATCCGGACCGTGCGTTCCTTGGACAGCGCGGTGTAGTTGCCCATCGGCGTCGGGCGGGTGGGTTTGCCCATCGATGCCGGCATCGTGCGTAGCACCTCGCCGTTTTGGCTGACGGTGAAGGTGTGCGCCGAGATGCTGGCAACGCCCACTAACTCGTCGCCGGTGTCGAAGCCAGTCGTCAAGGCGTGCACGGTAACACCGACGTGGCTGTGGGCAGGCCAGTAGCCGTCCGGGATCCATTGCACGACGTTGTTGTCGACCCAATCGAACCGCCCCGTCATGTGGTTCGGTGCGGTGACCTTGATAGCCCGTTCGGCCGCTGCCCGGTCGCTGACCGGCCCGGTAAAGGTGACGATCACCGGGTGAGCCACACCGACCACCGCGCCGTTTGCCGGCTGGATCGAAGCGACGTCGGCGGTCGGCTTCGGCGGCGCGATCGCTGCCATACTCGGAGCGCCCGATCCCGCCATGGCCAGCACGGCAGCTGCTGCCGCGAGGCACATATGTCGAATCGCTGTACGCACGGTGTCCACCCTTCGAGATGGTGCAAGCCCGAAGCGCTTACATTCTGTAACTCTAATATGTACCCTATCCGGCGCTCAGCAAACGGACCGTGAAACGCGCAAGTCGTCGATTAGCTCAGCGAAAGATGTATTAGCTGACCTGGTCGGCACCCCAAAATAAATCCCGACGTGATCTGAAATTCGTCACGTTGGCTGCGAGTTGGCAAGCGCCGGGCGCTGTGTTACACCGAACCCTATGACCGATCCGTACACGCGGCCGCTGCCCAGTTCGGCGGCCCTGGTCCTGATCGACGTCCAACGCGACTTCTACGCCGACGACGCACCGATGCCCATCGAGGGCACCGCGACGGCGATCCCGGCTATGGCCCGGTTGGCCACTGAATTTCGCGATCGTGCACTGCCGATCGTGCACGTCGTCCGACTCTACCGCCCGGACGGGTCGAACGCCGACATCGTGCGCAAGCTTGCGATCGAACAAGGCGCGCGAATTGCCGTCCCCGGCAGCAAGGGCTCGCAGATCGCAGCCGAGTTATTGCCCAATCCTGTTGAGCTGGACCATGAATTGTTGCTCAGCGGTGAACTCCAACAGGTCGGTCGCCGCGAACACGTGATGTACAAGCCGCGATGGGGCGCCTTCTATCAGACCAAGCTCGAGCAGCATCTTCGCGATACCGGCAGCGACACTGTGGTTTTCGTCGGCTGCAACTACCCGAACTGCCCTCGAACGTCGATCTATGAGGCCTCCGAGCGGGACTTCCGAACCGTGCTGGTCTCAGATGCGGTGTCCGGGCTTGATGATCGAGGCATCAAGGAGTGCCGGGCGATAGGCGTCGACGTCGCAAACCTGTCGGCGACACTGACTTGGCTGAGTCAGCGGTAGAAGCAGCCGCGTCAGTCGGCCGATTTCACCCGGGACGCCGCGGATTCCGGCATGGGCTCGTACCGGACGAATGAACGGGTGAACGAGGCCGCCCCGTGTGAGAGCGAGCGTAGGTCGATGGCGTAACGGGTCAATTCAACCTGCGGCACTTCGGCTCTCACCAAGGTGCGCTCGTTGCCGGCGGTGTCGGTACCCAGGACTCGGCCTCGTCGCCCGGACAAATCGCCCATCACCGCGCCGACCAGATCGTCGGGTATCAATACCGAGATCTCGTCGATCGGTTCGAGCAGGCTCACTTTGGTTGCCGCCGCGGCCTCCTTCAGCCCATGCGAACCGGCCATCTGGAACGCGAAATCCGACGAGTCGACGCTGTGCGCCTTGCCGTCGAGCAGCGTGACGCGGATGTCGACCACGGGGTAACCGGCGTGCACACCCTTTTCCATCTGAGCGCGCACCCCCTTCTCCACGCTGGGGATGAACTGCCGCGGCACTGCGCCGCCGACCACCTTGTCGACGAACTCGAAACCCGACCCCTCGGGTAGCGGTTCGACTTCGAGGTCGCAGACCGCGTACTGGCCGTGTCCACCGGACTGCTTGACGTGTCGGCCATGGCCTTTTGCCTTGCCGCCGAACGTCTCGCGCAGGGGCACCCGCAGCTCGACGGTGTCCACGGCGACGCCGTAGCGGTTCGCCAGCGCGTCGAGTACCACACCGGCGTGTGCCTCACCCATGCACCACAACACCACCTGGTGCGTCTCCGGATTCTGCTCGATGCGCAGCGTCGGATCCTCGGCGGCCAACCGTCCCAACCCGACCGAGAGTTTGTCTTCGTCGGTCTTGGCGTGGGCCTGGATCGCCACCGGCAGCAGCGATTCCGGCATTCTCCAAGGTTTGAGCACCAGCGGTTCGGCCTTGTCCGACAGGGTGTCTCCGGTTTCTGCGCGGCTCAACCGGCCGATCGCGCACAGGTCACCGGGCAGTACCACCGACGCGGGCCGCTGCTGCTTGCCCAGGGGAAATGACAGCGCGCCGATGCGTTCGTCCTCGTCGTGGTCGACGTGGCTGTGCCCGACCCCGTTGGATGAGCCGAAAAAGGACGAGAAATGGCCCGACACATGAACGGTCGCGTCGGGCCTGATGGTGCCGGAGAACACCCGGACCAGGCTCAGCCTGCCGACGTAGGGGTCCGACGTTGTCTTCACCACCTCGGCCAGCAGTGGCGAATCGGAGCCGCAGGTCACCTTGGTGAACGCCGCGCCCTGCGGGGTAAACACCTCGGGCAGTGGGTGTTCCGCCGGCGACGGGAATCCGCGGGTGGCGATCTCCAGTAGTTCTACGGTGCCGACCCCGGTGCTGCTGCAGACCGGAATCACCGGGAAGAAGGAGCCCCGGGCGACCGCTTTCTCCAGGTCGTCGATCAGCGCCGACTCGTCGATCTCTTCGCCGCCGAGATAACGCTCCATCAGCGATTCGTCTTCGGACTCTTCGATAATTCCCTCGATCAGCATGCCGCGTGCCTCTTCGATCTGATCGGCGTACGACGGATCCGGCGAGTGCGCGCCGCGCTTGCCGCCCTGGTACTCGTAGTGAGTCTGCGACAGCAGCCCGATCAGACCGTCCCCGGCGGGCAGATAGAGCGGTAAAACCTTGTCACCGAACGCATTCTGGGCCGTCACCAAAGCATTGTCGTAGTTGGCCCTGGCATGGTCGAGTTTGGTGATCACCACCGCACGTGGCATTCCGACCTGGCTGCACTCCTGCCAGAGGGACTTGGTCGGTTCGTCGACGTCTTCGTTGGCCGCGATCACGAAAAGGGCACAGTCCGCGGCTCGCAGGCCCGCCCGCAGTTCGCCCACGAAATCGGCGTAACCGGGAGTGTCGACGAGGTTGACCTTGACGCCGTCGTGCAGCAGCGACGCGAGGGCAAGACTGACCGACCGCTGCTGACGGATCTCGGCCTCGTCGTGGTCGCAGACCGTGGTGCCGTCGGCGATGCAACCCGGTCTGGACAACACACCGGACGCGACCAGCAGGGCCTCGACCAAAGTGGTCTTCCCGCCGCCGGACGGGCCTACCAGCACCACGTTCCGTACGGCGGTCGGATCAGCTACGGCGGGAGCGGCTCCTGCGGTCTGGGAACTGTTGGACTTGTCTGCCATGACGTGTCTCTCCTCGAGCCCGCGCGGATCGTGACGTATGTCACTTTTCCCCTAGCGCCCGCGCAGCACAAGAGTGAACGGGCGGTGAACCCATCTCTGCGCAGCGGCACCGCTCAGGCGTGCCAGCTGCTCCAATGCCGGACCGCGATCGCGATCACCGGACCATTCAACGGAACCGATTGGTACTGGGCATATTTCGCACGCAGAAGGTCATGCCCAGCGTGCAGGGCATTGCCCTCGTGATGTATCGCCGCGAGTCCGTCGATCCGGACCCACCACAATTGCGTCCAGTCGTCGACGTAGTGGTCGACCAGCAGGCTGACCAATGGGTGTCGTTCGATATTGGCCAGCCGGCGCAGCCGTTGGGTGGTCTTGGGCTTCGCATCCACGGCGGTGTAGACGACGTCGTCGCGCAGCGCGAACACTACCGGCACCAGGTGCGGTGCGCCGTCGGCCGCGACCGTGCCAAGACGGGCAACCGGCGCGCGAGCGAAGCTTTCTTTGGGGTCGAAGTCGACCACAAGGCCAGCCTAGAGAATCAGGTGATGCTCAGGCCGCCGTCGACGACGATCGTCTGCCCGGTGACGTAGCCGCCGGCCGCCGATGCCAGCCACACCGCGGTGGCGGCGAGTTCGCGCGCGTCGCCCAAGCGGCCCAGGACCAGGCGATGCGCCTGGCTCTCCAGGTACCCGGGCTTGTACTCGTCGGTCATCTCGGTCCGAAAGAACCCCGGCGCCAGCGCGTTGACGCGAATTCCCTTTCGGGAGCCCCACTGTTGGGCGAGATCCCGGGTGAGCCCGATGATCGCGGCCTTGCTCGCGCTGTAGGCGGCCTGCGGCAGATCGGCGGTGGTGATCCCCAGGACGCTGGCGATGTTGACGATCGAACTGCCCGGCTGCATCACCCGCCCGCAGGCCTGTGCCACCCAGTACGCGCCGTTGAGGTTGACGTCGATCACCGAGCGGAACTGCTCGGGTGTCTCCCGGGTCGCCGGGTGGGCGCTGCCTATCCCGGCGTTGTTGATCAGGATGTCGACGCGGCCGAAGGTCTGCATCGCGGAGTCGACCAGCGCCTGGCATTGCTCGGGCACGCTGACGTCGGTGGCCACTGCCTGCGGCGTGCGGCCGGCGGCTTCGACCAGTGCGGCAGTCTCCGACAATCTGTCGACGCGGCGTGCACCCAACACGACGTCGGCGCCGGCTTCGGCGAAGGCCTGGGCGAACGCCACACCGAGCCCCGACGACGCGCCGGTCACGATCACGACCTTGCCGTCGAGCCGGAATGAATCAAGCACGCTCATGCAAAAGACACCTTTGTTGTCGAGTTGCCGTCCAGCCAGTGAAGCTACCGTCTGGCGGCACGGCGGCCGAGAGGCGGGACTGTCGACGCGCGAACCGGGCCGGTCGCGCCGGGGGGAAACTGCCCGATCAGCGGCCGTTTGGCTCGATCCCTTTGCGGATATTCCCGGCCCGTATCGAAGCGGCATTTCGTCCAGCAACTCCGGGGCCGGGATGCCCGACGGGCAAACCCCGGTTACCGTGTAGTGAATAAAATCGCGCGAAGGAGACCCCGACGCTGCGACAATCCGAGGTTGATCGGGTTGGAAGCTAAGTGGCTTGAACCCAAACAGGAGGTAACGGGATGAGCGAATCGCACCGCCGTAGGCCGCGGTGGCTGTTGTGGTTGCTCAGTCTGATGGCAGTCGTGGGGCTGGGTCTGGGCACGGTGCCGGCGCAGGCATCGCCACTGCGGCCACCTGCACCGCTCGACGCGCTGGCCGCCGTCGGGCAGGTGGGCCCGACGATCGTCGACATCGATACCAAGCTCGGGTACCAGAGCGCCGTCGGCGCCGGAACCGGCATCGCGATCGGTCCGAGTACCGTGCTCACCAACAACCACGTGGTCGCCGGCGCGACCGACCTGACCGTGAGGTCAATCAGCAGTGGCCAGACCTTCCCGGCCACGGTGATCGGCTACGACCGCAGCCATGACATCGCCGTTCTCGCGCTGGGCGGTAGCGGACTGCAGCCGGCCAATATCGGTAACTCCGACACGCTTGCCGTCGGCGAACCGATCGTCTCGCTGGGTAACGCCGGTGGTGCCGGTGGGACCCCCAGCGCGGTGGACGGACGCATTGCCGCGTTGAACCAGACGGTGTCGGCGTCCGACGCCCTGACCGGTAGCACGGAGACGCTGAACGGCTTGATCCAGGTCGACGCGGCGATCCGTCCCGGCGACTCCGGTGGGCCCACCGTCAACGCCGCCAACCAGGTGATCGGCATGAACACCGCGGCATCCCAGAACTACCACCTCGGCCGCGGGCAAGGGTTCGCGATCCCGATCAACGAGGCGATGGCCATCGCCGGCCAGATCCAGGGTGGCGGATCCCCGACCGTGCACATCGGGCCGACGGCGTTCCTCGGTGTCGGTGTCAACGACGCGGCCGGTGGTGCCGGCGCCGTGGTCAAGCAAGTGATTCCGACCGGTCCTGCTGCCGCGGCGGGCTTCGCGCCAGGTGATGTGATCAACTCGATCAACGGCCAGCCGGTCAACTCGGCCACCGCGCTGACGGCCATCCTCGACCAGCACCATCCCGGCGACAACGTCACGGTGGGGCTGGGAGGTCGTTCCACCAACGTGACGTTGGCGGACGGCCCGCCGGGCTGACCTGCACATCGCGGCTGATCGGGCCGCGCTCAATTCGTTTGGCGGGCATATGGTTTGCGATGCCGACCCTCGGGTACGTGTAGGATCGTGGACTTGACGAGCGACAGAGACGACACCGTCGAGCATGATCCGGCAGGGGGAAGTCGCGTTGAAGCCGGCGTAGTCGAACATCCCAGCGCCGACGACTTCGCCGACGCCAGGGAACTGCCCGCCGATTCAACCTGGTTCAAGCACGCGGTTTTCTACGAAGTACTGGTCCGCGCGTTCTACGACTCCAACGCTGACGGTTTCGGTGACCTGCGTGGCCTGACCGAACGAATCGACTACCTGCAGTGGCTCGGCGTCGACTGCATTTGGCTGCCGCCGTTTTACGACTCGCCGCTGCGCGACGGTGGCTACGACATCCGCGACTTCTACAAGGTGCTGCCGGAGTTCGGCACCGTCGATGACTTCGTCGAACTGCTCGACGCTGCACACCGGCGGGGCATCCGGGTCATCACCGACCTGGTGATGAACCACACGTCGGATTCGCACCCCTGGTTCCAAGAGTCGCGCCGCGACCCCGACGGACCGTACGGCGACTACTACGTGTGGAGCGACAGCAGCGACAAGTACACCGACGCGCGGATCATCTTCGTCGACACCGAAGACTCGAACTGGACGTTCGACCCGGTCCGCCGCCAGTTTTACTGGCACCGGTTCTTCGACCATCAGCCGGATCTGAACTACGACAACCCCGCGGTTCAGGAGGCGATGCTCGACGTCATGCGGTTCTGGCTCGACCTCGGTATCGACGGGTTCCGCCTGGATGCCGTGCCCTACCTGTTCGAACGGGAGGGCACCAACTGCGAGAACCTGCCGGAGACGCACGCATTCCTCAAGCGCGTCCGCAAGGTCGTCGACGATGAATTCCCGGGCCGGGTGCTGCTGGCCGAGGCCAATCAATGGCCCAGCGATGTCGTCGAGTATTTCGGTGACCCCGAGACCGGTGGCGATGAATGCCACATGGCATTTCATTTTCCGCTGATGCCGCGCATCTTCATGGCGGTGCGCCGCGAATCACGTTTCCCGATCTCGGAGATCATGGCGCAAACACCGCCCATTCCGAAGATGGCGCAGTGGGGCATCTTCTTGCGTAATCACGACGAGCTGACCCTGGAAATGGTCACCGACGACGAGCGTGACTACATGTATGCCGAATACGCCAAGGATCCGCGGATGAAGGCAAATGTCGGTATCCGCCGCCGGCTGGCCCCGCTGCTGGAGAAAGATCCCGACCAAATCGAGTTGTTCACCGCGTTGCTGCTGTCGCTGCCCGGCTCCCCGGTCATCTACTACGGCGACGAGATCGGTATGGGCGACGTCATCTGGCTCGGCGATCGTGACGGGGTGCGCACCCCGATGCAATGGACTCCGGACCGCAACGCCGGGTTCTCCACGGCCAATCCCGGTCGGTTGTACGTGCCACCCAGCCAGGACCCGGTCTACGGCTACCAAACCGTGAACGTGGAGGCGCAACGCGACACCTCGACGTCGCTGCTGAATTGGACGCGCACCATGCTCGCAGTGCGGCGCAGACATGACGCGTTCGCGGTAGGTACGTTCGAGGAAATGGGTGGATCTAACCCGTCAGTACTGGCCTATGTGCGCGAAGCCGACCACGATGTGGTGCTTTGTGTCAACAACCTGTCGCGGTTTCCCCAGCCCATCGAATTGAACCTCCAGCATTGGGGCGGCTATACCCCGGTCGAATTGACCGGTCAGGTGAAGTTCCCCCGCATCGGACAACTGCCTTATCTGCTGACACTGCCAGGACACGGGTTCTACTGGTTCGCGCTGGTTCAGTCAGGGGAAACGCAATGAACCTGCCCTGGTCTGAATGGCTTCCCCAGCAGCGGTGGTACGCCGGGCGAAGCCGCGAACTCGCCACCGCGCAGCCAGGGCACGTCGTCGCGTTGGACGACGGCCTGGACTTGGTGTTGGTCGACGTCGCTTACATCGATGGTTCGGCAGAGCGCTATCAGGTGATCGTCAGCTGGGACACCGCACCGGTTCCCGAGTACACCACGGTCGCCACCATCGGCGCCGACGACGACCGCACCGCCTATGACGCGCTGTACGACCCGTCGGCGGCCAAGTTCCTGCTGTCCCTGATCGACACATCCACGGTTCTCTCCGATGTCGCATTCGCCAAGGAGCCGGAGGTCACCCTCCCGTTGGAGGCGGCACCACGGATATCGGATGCCGAGCAGAGCAACACCAGCGTGATCTTCGAGCGTGACGCCATCCTGAAGGTGTTTCGCCGCGTCAGCCCCGGCATCAACCCCGATATCGAGCTGAACCGGGTACTTGGCCGGGCCGAGAACCCGCATGTGGCCCGACTGCTTGGCAGCTACGAGCTGACCGACCACGGCCCCGTCGAGAACAACTGCCCGCTCGGCATGGCGACCCAGTATGCGGCCAACGCGGCCGAAGGCTGGGCAATGGCCACCGCCAGCGTCCGTGATCTGTTCGCCGAAGGCGACCTGTACGCCCACGAGGTAGGCGGTGACTTCGCCGGCGAGTCCTACCGGCTCGGGGAAGCCGTCGCGTCGGTGCACGCCACCCTCGCCGAGGAACTTGGCACGTCGCAGGTCCCGTTCCCGGTCGATACGTTGCTCGCGAGGTTGTCGTCGACGGTCGCGGCGGTGCCCGAGCTCAAGGAGTACGCGGAGACGATTGAGCAGCGCTTCCAAAAGCTGGCCGAGCAGACCATCACCGTGCAGCGGGTGCACGGCGACCTGCATCTGGGCCAGGTGCTACGCACACCGGAGTCCTGGCTGTTGATCGACTTCGAAGGTGAGCCCGGCCAGCCGCTGAAAGAGCGCCGCGCGCCGGATTCGCCGTTGCGCGACGTGGCCGGCGTGTTGCGCTCGTTTGAGTACGCCGCCTATGGACCATTGGTCGACCAGTCGAGCGACAAGCAGCTCGCCGCGCGCGCTCGAGAGTGGGTGCAGCGCAACCGTACAGCGTTCTGTGACGGTTACGCGGCGGCTTCCGGTGCCGATCCCCGTGATTCGGCGGTGCTATTGGCGGCATATGAACTGGACAAGGCGGTGTACGAGACCGGTTACGAGTCCCGACACCGGCCCGGCTGGTTGCCGATCCCGCTGCGGTCGATCGCCAAGTTGGTGGCCGATTGATATGAGCGGCGCCTGAGTTATCTCTGCCGCGCTGCGGGTGTTGCCATTGCGGTGGAAGCATGTCTGCATGCTGCATGAGATATTCGACCGCGAGGCGCGGTTGTCGTGGGCGCTGGCCGCACTGGCCGGCGTATTGGGAGCGACGGCATTCACCCACTCCGCCGGATATTTCGTGACGTTCATGACCGGGAATGCACAGCGCGCTGTGCTGGGGTACTTCCGCGGCGACGTCATGCTGTCGGTATCAGCCGGCCTGCTGATGCTGTGCTTCGTCGCCGGCGTGGTGGTGGCGTCGGTGTGCAGGCGGCATTTCTGGGTGGCACACCCGCACGGACCGACCGTGCTCACCACCTTCAGTCTCTTGGCCGCCACGGTATTGGGCCTCATCGACGACGGGTGGGACGAGGTTGACCTTGACTTCGCGCCAATTATGTTGGTGGTCTTCGGCGTTGGCGCCCTGAACACGTCATTCGTCAAGGACGGCGAGGTGTCGGTGCCGCTGAGCTACGTGACCGGGACGCTGGTCAAGATGGGGCAGGGCATAGAACGCCATATCGCGGGCGGAACCGTGTCGGACTGGCTCGGCTATTTCTTGCTGTTCGCCAGCTTCGCGGTGGGCGCCACACTGGGCGGCTGCATCAGCCTGGTCGTCAACGGCACCGGGATGCTGATAGCCGCTTTGGTCGTGTGCGCGTTGACAACCGGGTACACCTATTTCCACCAGGACCGCCGCGCCCTGTTGAAATAGCCTGCGGCAGCTGGATTAACTTGTCCCAGATAAACATCGGCAGCAGCGCTGGGGGCGCGCTGCTGCCGATGCGTCGGAGGGTATGTCTAGGTAGCGGCTTGAGCAGCGCTCAGTGTCCGCTGAATGTCGGGCTTCATGGCGACCAGTTGCTGGTTCCAGTAACCCCAGTCGTGCGTTCCGTTGGGCGGGAAGTTGAACGTCCCGTTGTTGCCGCCCGCGGCCACGTAGTTGTCGCGGAACTGCTCGTTGGTGCGCAGCGTGAACTGCTCCAGGAACTTGGCCGGCATGCTGTCGCCGCCCAGGTCGTTCGGAGTGCCGTTACCGCAGTAGACCCAAATGCGGGTGTTGTTTTGCACCAGTCGCGGAATCTGGACCATCGGGTCATTACGCTTCCAGGCCGGGTCGCTCGTCGGACCCCACATGTTGGTGGCGCTGTAACCGCCCGCATCGCTCATCGCCAGACCGATGAGCGTGGGCCACCAGCCCTCGGACGGGTTCAGGAAGCCCGACAACGATCCGGCGTAGGAGAACTGCTGCGGGTAGTACGCCGCCAGAATCAGTGCCGAACCGCCCGACATCGACAGGCCCACTGCGGCGTTGCCGGTCGGCGAGATGCCCCGGTTGGCCTGCAGGTATTGCGGCAGCTCCCGGGTGACGAAGGTCTCCCACTTGTAGGTCTGGCAACCGGTTTTGCCGCACGCCGGCTGGTACCAGTCGGTGTAGAAGCTGGATTGCCCACCTACCGGCATGATCACCGACAGGCCCGACTGGTAGTACTCCTCGAATGCGGGAGTGTTGATGTCCCAACCGTTGAAATCGTCCTGAGCACGCAACCCGTCGAGCAGGTAGACCGCGTGCGGTCCGCCGCCCTGGAATTGGACCTTGATGTTGCGGCCCATCCCCGCGGATGGCACCTGCAGGTACTCAACCGGCAGGCCCGGCTTGGAGAACGCCCCCACAGTCGCCGAGCCGCCGACAGCACCGACCACACCGGCCAGCAGGGCTGCCCCGACGGTCGCGATCGCCATTCGACGCGGCAACCGTGCCGCCGCGCCGCGCAACTTCTCAACGAACTTCATAGCTCCTACCCATCCCAACTTTCATCTGCCGCTTTTCGCGGTCGAATAGCTGTCGAAGGCAGTCAAACACAGCGCGCGGCCTAGTCCCGTTTGTCGCCTCGGGGTGTGACATCGCGGTTAGCTAACAATTGAGCGTCGGCGCGGACTCAAAGATAACAATTGGGAATCCTTGGGAGGTCGACATTTACAACGTGGGCTGCCTCGGCTCAGGAGACCAGCCGCCGCAAAAACGTTGATGCGGTACCGATTCCGAACACGGCAGCCACTGCCAGGACGGCGATATCAGCCGGGTTGAACGGAATGCCGATCAGTAACGCGCGCAGCGCGTCGACTTCGTAGCTCAGCGGGTTGACGTGGGAGAGCACATGCAGCCATGCCGGCATCACGTTGACGGGGTAAAGCGCATTGGACGCGAAGAACAACGGCATCGTGATGGCTTGACCGATGCCCATCAGCCGATCGCGATTGCGGACCAGCCCGGCCAATGTCATCGACAGGCACGCGAAGAACGCTGCACCCAGCGTGACGACAGCCATGGCGCCCAGGATTCGCAGCGGGTTGATGGTCAGACCGACGCCCATCAGATAGGCGAGCGCCAACACGCCGATGACCTGTGCCACCGATCGCACACCCGCCGCAAACGATTTACCGGTGATCAGCGCCGACGCCGGCGCGGGCGTCACCATGAGTTTGGCGAGGATGCCGGCGTCACGGTCCCAGATGATCTGTATCCCGTAGAAGATGGAAATGAACAGCGCCGACTGCGCGATGATGCCCGGTGCCAAAAAGGCCAGATACGACACCGATCCGGTGTTGATTACATGCAGCCGGCTGAACGTGGTGCCGAAGATCAGCAGCCACAGCGCCGGCTGCACCATCCGGGTGACGAGCTCGGCGCGGTCGTGCTGCAGCTTCTGCAGTTCGACGATCGAGAACGCCGCGATGCGGCCCGCCATTGCGCCGACGCGCTGCCAGCCACGGGGTGCGCGCAGCAGCGTTACCTCAATCGGGTGTTGGTCAACCGGCACGACGGGCAACCTTTCTGCTGGAACGGATTTCACGGAAAGACTCAGAGGGCTCTGTCTGCTGCGACAAGTCAGACGCCGCATAGTGGCGGAACACATCCTCGAGCGTGGCCGCAGGCGACAACGTCGACTTCAACTTCGCTGGCGTTCCGACAGCGCGCAACTCACCGCGGTGCATCAACGCCACCCGATCGCATAGCGCGTCGGCCTCTTCCATGTAGTGGGTGGTCAACAGCACGGTCATACCGAACTGGGCCTGCATGCGCTGCACCTGGTTCCAAACACCCTCCCGGGCAATGGGATCAAGCCCGACGGTGGGTTCGTCGAGCACCAGCAGCGACGGGCGATTGACAAGCGCTTGAGCAACCTCGAGCCGGCGCACCATGCCGCCGGAGTAGGTCCCCGCCAGCCGGTTGGCCACGTCGAGCAGCTCCATCGCGGCCAGCGCCTGCGCGACACGTTCCGCACGCTGGGCCCGGGGCACGCCGTACAGCCGCGCGAACCATTCGACGTTCTGTTTGCCCGTCAGCGCGGGCTCGAGGGAAAGCTGTTGTGGCACATAGCCGATATTGCTTCGGATGTCCACCGTCTGGTGATGTGAGTCCAACCCGAAGATGCGAAGTTCACCCTGCTGGATCGGTGTCAGCGTGGTGAGCATGCGCACCAAGGTGGTTTTGCCGGCCCCATTCGGCCCGAGCAGGCCCATCGTCTCACCAGGCCGTACCTGCAGGGTCACATCATCGACAGCGGTGAACTTGCCGTAGCGATAGGTCAGGTGCCGGCAGTCGATGGCCGGGGGTAGCGGTTCGCTCATGGTTTTCGCTCCTGGAGTAATTGGGTCATCATGTCGAGAACCTCCAGTCCCTTTGCCAGAGATTCGATTTGGTCGTCATCTAGTTCACCGAGTACCTCGGACAACAGCGCTCGTCGTGCGGCCCGAGATGCGTCGACGATCTGCTGGGTGGGCTCGGCGAGTGCGAGCTCGCCGACGCGGCGATCGGTCGCTCCGATTCTGCGGGTCAGTAGGCCGCCGGACACCAGCTTGGAAACCAAGGTCGAGGCGGTGTTGGGCACCAACCCGAGTTCGGCAGCCGCGGCGCTGACCGATATCCCGGGCCGGCGACCCACCAACCAGAGCAGCTCCGACTGCGACTCGGTGAGTCGCGCGGAATCGAAGCCGCGGCCGATGGACCTTCGAAGTTGACGACGAAATCTGCCGACCACCCGGAAAACTTCAGCCGTCAAATCGGTGTCTAATTGCACCTTCCCAAGAATACCTCTGTTTACGAGCTAAATATTTGTCCGAGCTGTGGGGTAGTTATGCATACATAAGCGGCTAGCGCTCAAGACGGTGCAGCACCACGTCGGCCAGGTCGCCGTCGCAGACGGTGGCGGTCATGTACGTGCAGGCCGGTTGGCGGCGGCGATCTGTCGGCGAGCCCGGGTTCAGCAGCCGCAGGCCGGTACTGGTCGTGGTGTCCCACGGGATGTGACTGTGGCCGAAGATCAACACGTTGCTATTGGGGTACTGCCGGGACATCCGGGCCTCGCGCCCGGCTGCGGCGCCGGTCTCGTGGACGACCGTGAAGTGCAGCCCCTCCAGTCGCACGTCGGCGCGTTCGGGTAGCCGCGACCGCAGCTCCGGTCCGTCGTTATTTCCCCAGCAGGCCACCAGCCGCACCGCTCTGGCCGTCAGCGTGTCGAGCAACCCGCACGCCACCCAGTCGCCCGCATGAAAGACAACATCAGCGTGCGTCACTTCGTCCCACACCCGTGCGGGCAGGTCGCGAGCGCGCCGCGGAACATGCGTATCGGCGAGCAGTAGCAGCCTCACCCGACCATCCTGCAACAGGCCTGCAGGCTAACTTTGTTGACTGCGCGCTTCCGCTCCGGTCTCGCCGACATCGAGAGCATCGTCAGTGCCTATCGTCCGCCCGACGTATGTGCCGTCGTTGCCGTCTTTACCAGCGCGTGAGCGTGCCTCGTGGGTTTCGGCCTCGACGTCGGACTCTGTCTTGTGGCCCTTCCGGCCAAACATCTTCGGTTCCTTCCGGCGCCGTATCTTTCGTTCCGGTCTGGTTACCCGGACGGCGTTCCGGGCGAAACATCCCGGTGGTGGCGCCCGGACGGTGCAGTGGCACGATGCTTACCAGCGCGGCCCCACCGCCGTCGGGCCGACAAAAAGGAGAGAACAGAATGCGTACCTTCGAATCAGTCGCCGACCTCGCCGCGATCAAGGGCCAAGACATTGGGGAGAGCGACTGGGTGACGATCACCCAGGAAGACGTCAATCTCTTCGCCGACGCGACCGGCGATCACCAGTGGATCCACGTCGACCCGGAGCGAGCGGCCAAGGGCCCGTTCGGCACGACCATAGCCCACGGCTTCATGACGTTGGCGCTGCTGCCGCGACTGCAGCACCAGATGTACACGGTTAACGGCATCAAACTCGCAATCAACTACGGCCTCAACAAGGTCCGCTTCCCCGCGCCGGTCCCGGTCGGCTCGCGGGTGCGCGCGAAGAGCTCGTTGGTCGGAGTCGATGACCTGGGCGACGGCGCCGTACAGGCAACCGTGTCGACCACGGTGGAGGTCGAGGGGTCGGACAAGCCGGGTTGCGTGGCCGAGAGCGTCGTTCGCTACATCTCCTAGGCTGCAGACCATGGACGCTGAACTGGCATCCTGGTTGGCTGCCGGAAAGCACTTCGACTACCTCGGCTTTGACATCTTCTACCGGATGGAGGGCAGTGGGCCTCCACTGCTGCTGATCCACGGCTACCCGTTCAATTCCTTTGACTGGGCGCCGATCTGGCCGACGTTGACGGAACGTTTCACGGTCATCGCACCGGACATGATGGGCATGGGCTTCTCGGCAAAGCCCGTGGCCTACGAATATTCGGTGCACGACCACGCAGACATGCACGAGGCGCTACTGGACCACCTGGGAATCGGAAGCGCGCACATCATGGCCCACGACATCGGCGACTCCGTGGGCCAGGAATTGTTGGCCCGTCACGAGTTTGGTCAGCCCGCCTATGGCGCGCTGCGCATCGGCTCCATCACCTGGCTCAACGGAGGCATGTTCGTCGAGACCTACACGCCGCGAGCGGCGCAAAAGCTGATGTCGGCAACTCCATTGGGCGCCATCTTGAGTCCGGTGCAGAACAGCCCGCTGTCACGTCGCCTGCTCGAACCGACGCTGCGCGAGATGTTCGGCCCCAACACCAAGCCGACACGGCACATGATGAGTGTGTTCAACCAGATCCTGGACTACAACGACGGCCGGCGCGTGCTGCACAAGGTCGGTCGCTTCATCGGCAACCGCTACACACACCGAAATCGATGGGTGCGGGCCATGCGGCAGACCGCGGTTCCGATGCGGCTGATCGACGGGCCGGTCGACCCCAATTCCGGTGCGCACATGGCACGCCGCTACGCAGAGGTGATACCGCACCCCGATGTGGTGATGCTCGCCGAGGACATTGGGCATTGGCCGCAGATCGAAGCGCCCGAGGCGGTGCTGACACACTTTCTCGCGCACATCGACCGCGTCACCGCCGGTCGCTAGGGCGCCACAGGAGGGGCCTTAGGCGTGACGGGCGCCCACCGCCGATTCGAGTTCGGTCAGCGCCTTCTCGGTGAGCGCAGTCAAAGGGGCGATGTCGGGAACCGCGTCGCGGCCCGCGACGTAACCGAGTCCGATTCGACCGGCGTACGAGCAGGTCGTCACGTTGAGCGCTTGGCCGTCGTAGACCGCCGACACCGGGTAGATTTCCTCGAGATGCGCTCCATTCCAATACATTTGAGACTGCGGGCCGCGAAGATGCGATATCGGCACGTTGTAGCCGGCCCCCACCTTCGGCGTGAACGGGAGCAGTGGCGGCAGCACCGTTGCGGCCATGCTCGCCGCGACCGTCAGCAGCGACGCCGCCGACCCACGTTTGGCCACCCAGTGCTTCCCGGCCGACATCGACCGGTGAATCGAATCCAACCGCGCGGCGGGATCGGCTAAATCCGTGCCCAACGGGCACAGCCAGGCGCCGAACCTGTTGCCTTGCAGGCCGTTTACTGCGTCTGCGGCGTCTTCGCGCACCGTGATCGGGCAGATAGCCACCAATGACTTCTTCGGCAGCTCCCCGCGGTCGAGCAGCCAGTGACGCAACGCGCCGGCTATTGCAGTGGTCACGACGTCGTTGCCGGTCACTCCGGTGGCTTCTTGGATGGCGTTGATGCGGTCTTTGGGCCAGCTATCCGCCGCGACGACACGTTCGCGCCCCAGACGACCGTTGAACCGCGTGTACGGCGCACCGAATGGCAGCACAATGGTGCGACCGGCCAGGCTGTCGACGAGGTTCGAAACCTCGCCGGTGACAACTCGTTCCATCAGGCCAACGCTCGATGTTGCCGCGCCCACCAGCGACCGCAGCGGCCCCAACCGATTCGTCTTCCGGCCAGGGCGGGGCGCCGGCGATCTCTGCTCGCCGGCGGCATAAAACGGGGGCATCGACCGGTGTGTCGGGTCGGTGCTGAGCGCGTCGGCGATCATCCGGAAACCTGCGACACCGTCGACGAGAGAGTGGTGAATCTTTACGAAGAAGGCGAAGCGGTCACCGTCGAAGCCGTCAATCAGATACGACATCCACATCGGACGCGAACGATCGAGGGGCTGTGCATGCAGCTCGCCGATCAGCCGCCACAGCCCGGCACGGCCCCCGGATACTGTTCGGCGTTGGCAATGCTCGCTCATGTCAAGAGTTTTGGTGTCACGCCAAACCCAGATCCCGCCGGTGTCCACGCCGCGGTGTGGATATCTGCGAAGCCGTGGGTCAACCGGATCGTCTGCGGTGAGGGCCTCGCGATGCAGCTGGTCGACATAGTCCGGATCGGCGTTCTTTGGCGTGGACAAAATGAGTACTGCGCCCACATGCAGCGGGTTCGAGAGCAGTTCCGCGGTCAGCATGGCCACGTCCAGCGGTTCCAGTGGGTCCATTTGATCCTCCGCGGCTAGGCAGGGCGAGCGCGCAACGCCGGTGCGCCGTCCAGCAGACCGGACTGCACCAACGCATCCCGCACGAACAGCTGCACCGGCCGCGAGCGGAAGTATCCGATGTGGCCGCCGGCATACCACACGATCTGCGGTTTGCCCCAATGCTCCCAGAGCCGCGTTACCTGTTCGCGCGGGTGCACCAGCCGATCAGCCACACCGGCGTAGATGAAGCGGCCCTCCATGGGCACCAGCGGAGTAAGCGATAACGGCGAGATCATTCGCCCTATCGGCGCGGCCAATTCCAGCGTGTGACGGCGAGGATCGCTGCCAGCGACCCCGGCGTGCCGACCCAGCACCTCGACCACATCGGCTACCGGTACACCGAGAATCGCGCAGCTGAGCCCCTTTTCAAGACTGGCGACCAAGCCTGCGATGTAGCCGCCTAACGACAGACTGTTCAACCCGATTGGCGACTGCGGCTCTTGCAAACGTATCCAGCTCAACAACCGCCTGATGTCCCAGACTGCCTGCGCCGTCGCATGGACGTCATCGAGGATGTCTTCGCCCGGAAAGACGGCGCCCTTCGGCAGCCCGCGCGCACGAGGGCCATGCATCGGGAGGACGGGGCATGACGACGTTCAGGCCGAATTCTTCATGCAATTGCCAGGCACGGAACGCTGTGAGGTCAAGCGCGGCGCGACCCATCTCGGTTCCGTGCACACAGACCAGCCACGGCCGTGGCTCAGGGTGACGCAACAACAGCGCATACTCGCGATTGTTGGCGGTGTAACCCAGCCACCGCTCTCGACCCGGTTCACCGCGATGTGGAGCGTAACCGCTGTCGAAATCGATTCGTTGGAAGGTAGGTCTGCCGCCCTTCACCTGCCGGACGGTCACGTCCGAAAGCGGAGGAGGCTGACCGAAAAATCCTCTCGGTTTTACCAGCCATCCCTTGTCTCCGTAGAACTCCAGTGCCGCGACGACCTCGCGGTGGATCCGCTCGAACGCACGCGGTCGGCTGACCGGGCGGCGCGCCTTCAGCCCCATCAGAACGATCTCATCGCGTAGAGCCTGCCCTGCCAGAGCGATGGTGGGCCGAGCGATGGGTAGCTCATCGGGTGTGTGGCCGTGGGACTTCAGCAACGATCGAGCAACCAAGCGTCCGCTTCGCATCAGCGGTTCGAGCGCGTTGCCCAGCGCCGCCCCGGGTGGGCGTTGCTGCCGGTGCCGGTGGGCGTCGTCGCTGGAGGGTAGCGCCATGGCGGCAGACATTAAGACCACTGCAATGGGTCGTGGTAGGGACTTACGTCCCGCCGAAGGTCACCGGGAAAACGGACGCCCGATAAGGGCCGAATGTTGCAGTGACGCAGGACTTTAGTCACTCGTCGCGGCGAACGGGCCGTCATAGCGTTGGGACGTCAGATCGACAAAGGAGACAAATCATGACACAAGCGCCACACAAGACCGAGCCACGCTGGGCCGAACTCTCCGACGACGTCCTCGAGTCACTTGAATCCGGACGCAAGAGGGGTATCGAGGCGGTCCGCACCTTCGTTGACGAAGTGTCTTCAGTCGTCGAGGGAGAGTCACGGCGCAAGACCGTTATCGATGCCGCCTTGAAGTTGGCTGAAGAGTTGGTCACCACGCGGATCGAATTCATGCGTGGTGTAGTGCGAAGTGCCGGCGAGGCGGTGACCAAGCAGTAGCCATCGCCTTTGTGCAAAACCGTGGCCGTCCATAGTCGCCCCTCACTGTGGACGGCCATACTTCGTTTTCGGCGGTCCGGACTAGCGACGGCTCAAGACGTGACCTTCGACTCTCGCCAACGGCCGGCGTTGGCGCAGACACTGCACATATGACGACATCAGACGACACCGCCCAAACCTGGCGGGACTTGGCCGATGAGCTCACCGATGCCCAGATCACACAACTCGAGCGACTCGAGCGCGACGAACCGCAGACCCTGCTAGAAATGGCGCAGCAGTGGGCGGCCGAGAACGCCACTGCTGCTGAGCGATTCGATGATGTTGCGGCACCGGCCAGTGCGGTTCGCACGTTCGGCTGGCAGCGTGACGGCGTCTGGTTCCGCGATTTCGCGGGTACCACACGGTCTGCCGGGCCGGCCCGAGTTCATATCTTCGGCCGACAGCAAGCCGACGGCTCGACACGTCGGTGGATCGCCATCCACACCAGACACTTGAATGTGCTCGATCCAGCAGCGGCCCGCGCGCTGGCGGCTGCGCTAACCGGCGCAGCAGATGAGATCGAGCGACTGAGCATGGACGAACCGCCCCTCGACAGCTGACATCGGCGTCGAGACTTCGCGACTAGTCGCTGGAGTGACTTTCGACCCTATGCCGACCCGCGGGCACCCCGTCACAATGGCGTGAGCTCCGCGGCGATGAAACTACCAGTCCCAGAGGGCCAGCGACATGGCAGTTACCGACGAACCGGCATTGACAGCTCGATGCACGGCCGATACCCGCGCCTGGGAATTCCTCATTGACACGTCGAAGGTTTCGTTCGACTCGATGGCCGTGTTCACCTCGGGGACGTTAGCGACATGGCCGCGTCAAAACTCGCAGCCGCGGCCGGGGCAGCCACCACTGAATTCTGGCTCTGCCTGAGTCAGCACGGGTTGCGGCGCAGCATAGGTCAGCACCTGTTCTTCGCGGCTGCCGTACCGATATACCGTGATGCCCTTGACCTTCGCCTTCCAAGCAGCCAAATAGATGGCGCGGATGTCGTCGACAGTTGCGGCTGCCGGCAAGTTGACCGTTTTGGACACCGCAGCATCGACGTGGCGCTGTACGGCCGCCTGCATCCGCAGGTGCCATTTAGGTGCAATCTCGGCCGCGGTAGGGAACGCCGCTCGTACCTCCTCCGGCAGCCGCGGATAGCCACGCACGCCGCCTCGCTGTGCGATCTCGGCGATCAGGTCGTCCCGATAGAAGCCCTGATCGCGGGCCACCCGGTCGAAGCAAGCGTTGACTTCGAGCAGATGCCTGCCGACGATCGCGCGGGTAAAGGCGATGGCGAACATCGGCTCGATCCCGGCGGTGGTACCGGCGATCAGTGAGATGGTGCCCGTCGGCGCGACCGAGGTGACCTGGGCGTTGCGCCGCGGACCCGAAGATGCGAATCGGCTATCGCCGATCGCGGGGAACGATCCGCGGACCTCGGCCAGCTGGGCCGACGCCGTGGATCCCGTTTGCTGTACACGATGCATGATCTGGCCGGCGAGCCGCACAGCCTCGTCGCTGTCGTATGGAACCCCCAGTGTGGCAAGCAGTTCCGCCAGACCCATGACTCCCAGACCGATCTTGCGGGTGGCGCGGGCAGCCTCAACGAGTTCGGGGAATGGGTAGCGGCTGACGTCGAGGACGTCGTCCAGGAATCGCACCGCTACTCCGACGAGGTCATCGAGCCGATCCCAGTCGATGCGCCCGTTCGCGATCATCCGGGCAAGGTTGATCGAGCCAAGGTTGCATGACTCGTAAGGCAGCAACGGGACCTCCCCGCAGGGATTGGTTGCCTCGATTGTGCCTAGCCCCGGCACTGGATTCGATCGATTGATCGTGTCCAAGAACACCAGCCCAGGATCACCACAGGCGTGTGCACTTTCGCAGATGGTGTCGAACAGTTCCACGGCCGGAATCCGTGCAACCGTCTTGCCGCTTCGGGGATTGACCAGGCGGTGTTCGCCCCCATGTTCAACGGCGCGCAGGAATGCATCACTCGCGCCGACCGACACGTTGAAATGTGTTAATTCATTCGGCGATCGGGCCTTCACGCTGACGAAGTCGCGGATGTCTGGGTGCGACGCGTCAAGCACCGCCATGCATGCGCCTCGGCGACGTCCGCCCATGGACACGACGCGCGCCGCGGTGTCGTACAGCCGAAGGAACGACATCGGTCCGCTGGCCGTGCCGCCGGTGCTGGCCACGCGATCGCCGGCGGGCCGTACATGGCTGAACGCGAACCCGGTCCCGCCGCCGGCCCGCTGGATCTCAGCGGCCTGTCCGAGGGTCGCAAAGATCGAATGCAACGAATCGTCAACGGGCAGTACGAAACAGCCGGACAGCAGCCCAATGTCTGTGCCTGCGTTCATCAGCGTGGGCGAGTTGGGCAAGAACTCCAGGTTGCACAGTACCGATGCGAACCGCTCGGCCCACTGCGCGGACGAGCCCGGCCGATACTCGTCCTCAGCCGCAGCGACGCAGCGCGCCACCCGGTCCATCATCTCGCCAGTCGACTCGACCGGTCGGCCCAGCTCGTCGTGGAGCAGATACCGCTCCCGCAGTACTGTCGCAGCCGCCAGACTCAGCTTCAGTTCATCGCGCACGCCGAGCAATGCCTTAGCGGTCCGCAACTCGGCGTGCCGCTGCCGGTAGACGATATACGCACGGGCGACGTCTTCAAGACCAGCCTCACCCAGCCGCGCCTCGACAAGGTTCTGGATCTCTTCGACGGACGCGACCCGGCGCCCTAGTGCATCGGCAACGATGCGGGCCACAGTTGCCGGCATGTCGGGATCGTTGAAAGCCACTTCGCGTGCCGCGCGCGCGATCGCGGTCTCGATCCGCGCGATGTCGAACGGCAGCAGGGTTCCGTCCCGGCGCTGAACTTCCGCCGGCCAGGACATGACTCGCGACTTCATGGCCTGACCTGGAGCCGCCTATTTGGTCGTGGGGTGGGAGATCGCCGACTGCACCGTGCCGAACCGGTGTTGCGCTCGCTTGTCGGCCGCTTTCTGCTCGTCAGCGGTGACCACAACGGCGTCCGGGCCTGGAAATACGGTTGCCACGTGGCCGCTATCGAGCCACCGCACCACGTACGGTGGTGAACCATCTGACGAGTGCACCTCTGCGATGAGCCCCCGCTGGTCGGGTCGATCGATCGTCGTGCCCTTGATCACCAGCCAGTCGCCAACCTTCGCCTTCATGAACATGCCTTTCCGTCGGAAGTTTCATCGTGCAGGCATCCAAGGTGGTGGCGGAAGGGCATCAGGCCCTAACTCCGATGGCCGAAAGTCCCCGGCCGCCAGGACTTCGGCAAGGCCAAGTCGACCGCCAAAGACCCACGAGCGCGGTGGCTTTGCGCTCTACGGCGCGTCAGGTGGGCATGGTCGAATCGAACACAGGATCGTTCGATGAGGAGGCCATCATGGGTTCACTACTCCGTACCGAGGCCAGGCACTCATGGTCGCTGTGGCGCTATCTCCACGCCGGATCCGCTCTCCCACCGACAACCTTGTATCAGGTAACAGATCGCCTGCACGACGAACGCACAGTTCGGTTGCCGGCCAACGCCATTGGCCCTACGGTCTCCGCGTGGTTGGCTGAGTTGGGCGCCAACAGTCCAATGGTTGACGACCTCGCGCGAGCGGTCCGGAACGGCGACTGGCCCGCGGCCTATGCTGTCGGCGAGCACCTATCGGTTCACGTCGCTCTTGCGGCCTAAGCAACGCCTCGGCGATCAAGATCGGATTTCTCGGAGAGAGGCCTCGGTGATCGTCTGGCATCGCCGGATTCGTGCTTACTACTCGTCTTCGATGACGTGCATCGCAGCCTCCTCAGCAGAGGCCGCGCCGCCGCTGATGCCGACGTCCTCAGCCACCAGCTCTGCCTCGGTGTCTTCACCGAATCCTTGATCTGGTGCGACGAGCCGACCTGCCCGCACACCGCCGACTTCTCGTGACTCGGGGAATTCAGCTTCGCGCTCAGCCTCGTTGGAGCGTTGCTGCTCCTCGCTATCGAACCAGACGTTGATCCGCGCTGCCGGATCCGGCTCCTCCTCGGCAAGCAGCTGGTCCATGCTTTCAGCCGGCCCGAACGCACCGGACCCATATGGCTGCTCAGGTGGCGAAAATCCTTCATCGAGTGCGTCGTCGACGCCACGGTCGATCAGCGTGTCCTCTGGCTGCAGCTGATTGTCATCCTCCGGGCTGTATTCGCCTGCCGCAGGGCCGGCATCGTAGTGAGTGCTCATCCCTATGCCTCAGCTTCGCATGATGTAGCGGGCGGTGGTCATGGTTTCTCCTGGCAATCGTCGGAGTGCCCGGCGAGTTGACTCGCGGGCTGACTCGAAGCTAGAGCGCCCCGGGAATGCCGATCTAGGGCCATTTGGCCTTCGATCCGGGACTTTGGACCTGTCGACTGGTGCTGCTGCGGGCAGCTTGGCTGGAAGCACAGATGAAGGAGTCGAGATGGCCACCAACCGTTACCTCGAAATCATCAAACGCTTGCTTACAGCGGAGACCTACTTTCGTAGGCGGGAGGAGACCACACAGTCTGAACGCGATCGACCCCGTCCCGGAGAAGGGTCGAACTGACGAGACGGATGGTGCCGGGATTTGACGCTGTCGGTATGCCCGACAGTCCGCGGTTGCGTTAGGTATCGAGGTACCGTTCTTCGACTCCCCGAATCAACCGGTGGCGTATCCGTTCTAAATCTGCGGCCTCATGTGCCAGCAACTCGTCCTCCAATGCCGCGACGTGCGCGGCGAAGTCCTTGTCGGCGATTGTGCTGTCCAGCCAGCGCGAGAAGTCGCCCCGCTCCAGGTGGTAGCGCAACGCCTGTGGATCCAGATGCTTTAGTGCAGCACCGAAGTCGTGCATCGTCGTCGCCGGCGCGACGTGCTGCCCGTCCACTGGCTGGAAGTAGAACTGTCGCTCCGCCGGCAGGGAGACGTCCGCATACTTGTGCCGGTGTCGTACATGCGCCGTCCGGCGGTCTCCCACGGTGAACGAACGAGCAGGCTCAGTACCAATACGCAAGGTCGCCCGCAGCAGCTTGGCCGTTTTGACTCCGCTAGATGCTTCGTGGTTGAGCTCCAACACGATATCTGCGTCGTTGATCTCGTCGGCCGGTAATGACGCCGGCGCAAAGGACGACAACACGTATCCGGCTCGCCGTAGCCATCGAGCTGCTCGGTCGGTACCGAGCAGCTGAGCCTCGTCGTAGATGACCCAATGTGGGAACCCGTGGCGTTCTCGGTAGGCTTCGACCGTCATCCGCAACCGACGCAGATAGTCGGGCTTGTCCCGTTGAGCAAGTCCTGACATATCCAACACAATGCTGTTGTTTGGACGTAGCAACGTGCTGGCCAGCTCGATTGGCTGCGGAAGGTAATGGCGAGCGTCGACGACTTGCACTTGGTTCAGACCCCGCAGTTCGCTGTGGTCGCCTTCGGGATCGACGACGAGAACGCAATAGCCGGCTAGGATCCATCGCTCCGCCAGCAGTCCGGACAGGTAGCTTTTTCCTGATGCTGCGGGGCCTCTGACGAGGATCCTGGCCTGACTTCCCGGTATTCGCACCCGAGTGCCGTCATCAAACGTACCGATGTCGATCCACCAGCGTTGTGGGCATATCCGTTGTGCTCCAAGCAGATAGGGGCCAGTAAGCAGTGTGGCAACACCATCTCCGTCTTCTGCTTCGAGGACCAGATCGGCGTGTTCTCGAAGCGAAGGTACTGCGTTGAGGACAGCGGCGCCGACCTCAGCCATACCGAACATCGACAGATCGTTCTCGGCGTCGCCGACCGCGATGGTGTTGTGTGCAGAGAGATTCATCTCGTTGAGCACGGCGCGTAACCCCGTGCCCTTCGTTATCCCCGCCGGCAGCACCATCAACGATTCCCGGTTGCGGACGATCTGGCAGTCCAACCCCAACTCGCCGATTGCATCGAGAACGGTTGCCGCGTGCTCACCGTCAACGGCGCCCAGCACCTGTCCCCGTCGGTACGGGACCCCGCGATCAGTGAGTGCGTCGTAGAGTGCGCCATCGACGGGCGTCGCCAGCACACGGGCCGTTTCGTCGATTACCGCGCACGCCCCGTTTTCGAGCACCAACGCGTCGAAGTGGTTGGTGAGGTGGGGGAACTCGGCATCTAACTCGGTCGCGATCCGCCCGGTGGCCAATATGACGGTTAGACCGTCTCGTCGAACCTGATCGATGGCGTCCAACGCCTTGATCGAGAGCTTGCCCCGCGATGCGATGGTGCCATCGAGGTCAAGTACGACCACTTGGAAGAACGCCATGGCAGCTCACGCCGGACGAACGTCGGAACTCGACCTGCTCAGGTAATGGACGAACCACTGGCGGGCCAATGCCGCGACTCGCTCGAGCGCACCGGGCTCTTCAAAAACATGGGTGGCTCCAGGCACCACGACCAGCTCACAATGACCGGGAATAGCGGCCTGCGCTTGCCGATTGAGTTGCAGCACAACCTCATCGCGACCGCCCACCAGCAGTAGCGTCGGGGCATGCAGATCGCGCAGAGACTCACCTGCCAGATCGGGCCGGCCCCCGCGGGACACAACGGCCCCGACTTTTACCCGGGGATCCGTGGCCGCAACCAGCGCCGCACCCGCCCCGGTGCTCGCGCCGAAGTAGCCCACCGGCAGCGCCGAGGTGTCGGGCTGGCCTGCCAGCCAACGGGTGACATCGACCAACCGTCCGGCCAGCAGCCCGATATCGAACACGTTGGCGCGGTTGGACTCCTCGTCGGTTGTGAGCAGGTCGAACAACAGGGTCGCGAGCCCGGCCTCGTTGAGAACATCGGCGACATACCGATTACGCGGGCTGTGCCGACTGCTTCCGCTGCCGTGTGCAAAGACCACGATTCCGGTCGGATGCTCCGGGATGGTGAGACGTCCCACCAGCGATACCGGCCCGGCCGTTACCCAGACTTCCTCATCACGCTCCACACCCTTGAGTCTGCTGCGATATGCGGCGGCCGCGAAGGGTCCTATGGCCCTTTTCCGGGATGACCGGCCGGCGATCTGCTCTCAGAACTCGGCGACCGCGTGCTCTAGGCGCTCGGCCAGCCGGGCCTGCGCCGCTGCTCGCCGAGTCGGCAGATGCTGCGACGGGAAAGCCGTTGACACCGGCTGGTATTCACGCAAGGTCCGACGGGCGACGGTCATCTTGTGCAGCTCGGTCGCCCCGTCCGCGATCCCCAACGACTCCGCGGCGATCATCATCTTGACGAACGGCATCTCGTTGGAGACCCCCAGTGCGCCGTGCAGATGCAAGGCACGTTGCACGACATCGTGCAGCACCTGCGGCATCGCCACCTTGACCGCGGCGATGTCGCGGCGCACCTTCTGGTAGTCGTGATGCTTATCGATCAGCCAGGCGGTACGCAGCACCAGCAGGCGGAACTGCTCGATCTGGATCCAGCTGTCGGCGATCTTCTCCTGGGTCATCTGGAAATTCGACAGCGGACCCATCCGGGTTTGGCGGGATACCGCCCGCTCGCACATCATGTCGAACGCTCGCCGCGCCAACGCAATGGTGCGCATCGCGTGATGTATACGGCCGCCGCCGAGGCGGGTCTGCGCGATTGCGAAAGCCTGCCCTTCGCCGCCGAGGATGTGGTCGGCCGGCACCCGGACATCGCTATAGCGCACATAGCCATGGGTGGCGTGCGAATCGGTGCCGACCCCCACGTTGCGGATGATGTCGATGCCCGGCGTGCCGGCGGGGACGATGAACAACGACATCTTGTCGCGGGTGCGTGCCTCGGGATTGGTGACTGCCATGACGATGAAAAAGGTCGCGTGCCTGGCGTTGGTGGAAAACCATTTCTCGCCGTTGATGACCCAGGTGTCGTTGTCGCGCTCGGCGCTGGTCACGAACAGCCCTGGATCGGAACCTCCTTGCGGCTCGGTCATGGAGTAGCACGAGGTGATCTCGCCGTCGAGCAGGGGCTGTAGGTAGCGAGCTTTCTGCTCGGCGGTCCCGAACAGGGCCAGGATCTCGGCGTTGCCGGAGTCCGGCGCCTGCGAGCCGAACACCGACGGCGCCCACCGCGATCGGCCCAGGATCTCGTTGAGCAGCGCGAGCTTGACCTGACCGTAGCCCTGACCGCCGAGTTCCGGTTTGAGGTGGGCGGCCCATAGGCCGTGGTCCCTGACCTGCTGCTGCAGGGGCCGCAGGATCGCCATCGTCTCGGCGTTTTTCTTGTCGTATGGATCGAGCGCGACTAAGTCCAGCGGCTCGAGCTCGTCGACCATGAACTCTTCGACCCAGTCCAGCTTCGCCTGGTATTCCGGGTCCGTTTCGAAGTCCCACACGTATTCAGACGCTACTACTCTGGCTGCCAATGACAATCAACACGCGTCCGGCGCAAAAGGCGGACATCACCGAGCTGTCGCATGCCCTCGGCCGTGCCTTCTTCGACGATCCGGTGTCGATCTGGATCATGCCTGACGACAAATCCCGGACGGCGCACCTGCGGAAATTCTTTGCGACCGTGACCCGGCACCACCACCTCGCCGGCGGCGGCGCGGAGGTGGCCACCGACGGGTCCACGATCGGCGCTGCAGCGCTGTGGGATCCACCGGGCCGGTGGAAGCAGTCGACCCGCGAGCAACTGATGATGCTGCCGCCCTTCCTCCTCGGATTCGGATTCCGGCTGACGATTGGCCGCAAACTCGGCGACCTGCTCGGGCGGATGAAGCAGCAGCATCCTGAGGAACCGCATTGGTATCTGGCGGTGATTGGCAGCGACACGTTCGTGCGCGGTAAAGGCTACGGGCAGGCCCTGATGAACTCACGCCTCGAGCGCGTCGACGCGGAACACGCACCGGCCTATCTGGAGTCAAGCAAGGCGGAGAATGTGCCGTACTACCAGCGGTTCGGCTTCGAGGTGACCGGCGAGATCGTGCTGCCCAACGGTCCGACGCTGTGGCCGATGTGGCGGGCGCCGAGGTAGCGCAGGTGTTTAGCGGCCCAGGCCCAAGGGCAACCGTTGGACCATGCCTGATGACGACACGTTGGACCCGAGTGAGTCGACCGATTCTGATGAGGTCCGCAACGACGACGGCGACATCGTCGTCAACCCGCCCGAGGACTGGAGTGAGGCCGACAAGTTCGGGATGACGGCGCGTGAAGCGGAAGAGGGCGAATCCCTCGACGACAAACTGGGCGCCGAAGAACCCGATGTGCTGCTCGACGCGGAGCCTCCGCCAGAGCGGCCGGCTCGCGTCCACCGCGGCCAGATCGACGGAACGCCGGAGGATGGCGAATCGCTATTCAACGTTGACAGGTGACGACTTGGTAGTGTCGTGCAGCGTTGCCCGGAATTGCATTGCCCGATAGGGCCATCCGCGTGCGGTGTGCCACTGCGACACCACCAGACCGAGGCCGCCGGCCACGTCGAGCTTCGGCACCACCGGGCTGGTAGGTGATCGGATGATGGGCGTCGCCGGTGCCGATCAGGATCACCGGCGAACGCCAGTCGCCGTCGCCAACACTATTGCCGGAGAAGGTGTCTCCGAACACCGACACCAGCGTGCCGTTGGGAGCTGTGATCGACGCACCCAGGTCGGTGCACGTCACACCCCACCGGTCGGTGATGCCGGGACCAGTGATGTCGGCCAGCTTGCCGTCCTTGCGACTCGCTGTAGCCACAGCGGTCAGTCGGAAAACGGGGTGGTGGGCCGTTGCCGGCGTTGGCCGTCGACGGTGATGTCTACCCGCTCGTTGAAAAATGCGATGCGGTCGATGACCGGCTCCGCTTCGCGCAGCGGCTGGTGGTAGGTCCACGCCACATCCGGGGGGCCGTCGGGCACCGAGAAGTACGACGCCCGGCCCTTGTATGCGCAGTAGCTGACGGTGTCGGTCGGCTCGAGCTCGACGACGACGTCGGCGCGCGGCAGGTAGAAGCGGACCGGCAGCCCCGTCTCGAACAGCAACAGCGGCCGTGACGACTCGGCCAGCAGCCGCCCTTCCCGCTCCACCCGGACGTGCCTGGAGCTGGCGAGGATGTCGATGCGTTTGAACGGGTCATGGGGGTGGGCGACGATCGGCTCGTCTTCTTCGCGCCACTCGAACGCGTTGAAGTCGAAGGTGATGTAGCCGGTCAGGTCGGGATCGTCCGGCCGGAAAGCCGCCGACGGGCTCCTGGCCCCGTCGAGTACGACGTCGAACATTTCGCCGGTACAGCTGTGCGCGGTGAACGGGTTGGTCGGCACCAATACCGGCAGGTCTGCGAGATCGTCCACCCTGCCTACCGATTCCAGCCGGGCCGAGATATCCGCCTCGGGCACCGCATACGTCGGGACTACCCGCCGGGGCTCCCAGACCAGTAGTCCGTTGACGGTGTCGGCAACCGGCTCGTCGCCGAGATAAATCCGAAGGCGCTTTTCGGTGGGTTCGTAGCGCAGCGACGGCAGCGCGCCGCCGAGCAGATCCCGCATTTTGGTGGCCATTGCACCATCATGGCTCGCGCGACGGCGATTATGGGTTGCTGCGCCAGCCGTTGATGCCGATCACGATCATCCGCAGCTGCTTGACCGCGGTCCGGCGGATCTCCTCGATCGCTTCGGCGCCTTGGGCGTCCTCCAGCGCCTCGGCGACGACGATCATCGAGTTGACGAACAGGCTCGCGAGCACGTTGAGATCTTCGGTGCTCCACGCGTTCAGCCCCGGGAACCGGGCGAGGTCGGTGGCCAGCTCGGAGGTGAGCAGTCGGAATTCGGTGCGGATGGCATAGCGCAACACGGTGACGCCGCTGGAGCGCTCGCGCCCGATGAAGCGCCAGTGCTCGCGGCGCTCGGTAACGCTGGCGACGACGATCTCGACGGACGACTCGATCACGCGGTTCGGGTCGAGCTTGTCGGCGCGCGCGCCGCGCAACATGTCGCGCAGAGTGCGGAACGACTCGTCGATCAAGACCAGCCCGAGGGCCTCCATCGATTCGAAGTGACGGTAGAACGCGCCCGGGACGATCCCGGCCTCGCGCGTCACCTCACGCAGGCTCAGACCGCTGAAACTGCGATCGTCGAGCAGTTTGAGCGCCGCGGCGACGATGGCCCGCCGGGTCGCTTCTTTGCGCTGCTCACGGGACGGTCCTTCGCGGCTACGCCCGCGGCCCGACCGATGCGAGCGTGAGCTAGGCGCACGGTCGTTCACTGTGTGAACCCTACCACAGACCTGCGGAAATCCTTGACGAGCTGCGGCATCGCGGCGCACGGTATACATGTGTTCACCCAAAAACTGACGAAGCGGGTATTAGGTTCCGACCTGGTCAACCTGCTTACCGGTCCGCACGGCGTCGACCGGTACACCGAGCTACTGGCCCCAACCTGGACACGCGGCGAGTGCCGCGCGAAGGTCGTCGATGTGCGGCGGACCACCCCGCGCAGCGTCACCCTGGTGCTGGCGCCCAACGACGCGTTCACCGACAGCGGTGACGCCCTTCGTGCCGGGCAGCACGTCAACCTCACCATTGAGATCGACGGTCGCCGGCACACCCGCTGCTATTCACCGGCCAATGCCGAGGGCTCGGATCATCTCGAGCTGACGATCGGACATCACGACCGCGGGCTGGTCTCGACATTTCTCTACGAGAGAGCCCAGCGCGGGATGGTGGTCGGGCTTGCCGGTGTCGGCGGCGACTTCGCCTTGCCGGCGCAACGACCCCGCCGGATTTTGTTCGTCTCCGGCGGCAGTGGCATCACGCCCGTCATGGCGATGCTGCGCACGCTCCTCGCCGAGGGCCACGCCGGCGACATCGCGTTCGTGCACTACGCCCGCAACGCCGCAGAGGCCTGTTACCGGGACGAGCTCGCGCAGATGGCGGGTGTGCGGGTGCTGCACGGCTACACCCGCTCAGCCGACGGCGATCTCGAAGGCCGGTTCGGGCCCGAGCACCTGGCGGCGGCGATGCCGTCGCCGGACGCCGTATTCGTTTGTGGGCCAGCGGCTTTGATAGAGGCGGTCCGCGAGCACTGCGAGAACGTGTATTCGGAGAGCTTCGTGCCGCCGACGCTTGAGCTGCCCGCGGCGCCGTCTGGCGGGCGAGTGACGTTCGCGGACAGCAACATCGAAGTTGTTGACGACGGCCGCTCGCTGCTGGAGCAGGCCGAATCGGCCGGCCTCACACCGGACAGTGGATGCCGGATGGGCATCTGTCATACCTGCACACGCCGCAAAACCTGTGGTGTCGTGCGCAACCTGACCACCGGCGCGGTGTCGACCGCTCCCGACGAGGACGTGCAGATCTGTGTGTCCGTCCCCGTCGGCGACGTCGACATTGCCCTTTAGAGACTCTGGAGGTTCGTCATGCCGCAGCCCGAGATCGCCCTGACACCCGAGCAGGCCGACGCCTTCGGTCGTGAACTCGACGCCATCAAGGAACGCGTGATGGCCGACCTCGGCCAGCGCGACGCCGACTACATCCGTCGCGTCATCAAGACGCAGCGCGCGCTCGAAGTGAGCGGACGTGCCCTGTTGTTCGCAGGGATTCTGCCGCCGGCCTGGCTGGCGGGTACCGCGATGCTCGGTGTGGCGAAAATCCTGGACAACATGGAGATCGGCCACAACATCATGCACGGCCAGTACGACTGGATGCGCGACCCGGCCATCCGCGGACGGGATTTCGAATGGGACACCGCGTGCCCGGCCGATCAATGGCGGCACTCGCACAACTACATGCATCACACCTACACCAACATCGTGGGCATGGACCGCGACATCGGCTACGGCATCCTGCGGATGAGCGAGGACCAGCCGTGGCAACCCTACTTCCTCGGCAACCCGATCTACGCTTTCCTGCTAATGGTGCTGTTCCAGTACGGCGTCGCGTTGCACGAACTGGAAACCGAGCGGATACGTGCCGGCGAGATCCGGGTAGCTGATAAACGCGAAGTCCTGCAAGGTATTTGGCGCAAGACCCGCAAGCAGATGCTGAAGGACTATGTCGCCTTCCCGCTGCTGGCCGGGCCGTTCGCCCCGTTCGTGTTCGCCGGCAACCTGTCGGCCAACCTGATCCGCAACGTCTGGTCCTACATGATCATCTTCTGCGGCCATTTCCCTGACGGCACCCAGGAATTCACCGTTGAAGAGACTCAAAACGAGTCACGTGGGATGTGGTATTTCCGGCAGATTCTCGGGTCGGCAAACCTGACCGGTGGCAAGCTCTTCCACCTGCTGTCCGGCAACCTGTCGCACCAGATCGAACACCACCTGTTCCCGGACATGCCGGCCCGCCGCTACGCCGAGATCGCTCCTGAGGTGCAAGAGATCTGCCGGCGCTACGGCATCCCCTACAACTCGGGCTCGCTGCCGAAGCAGTTCGGCACCGTCGTGCGCAAGATCGTCAAACTGGCGCTACCGCCCAAGAAGCCCAGCACCACCGAGGTACGCGATCTGGTCGCCGCCTGAGTGCGGCGACTGGCGGCTAGACGGGGTTCATCACCCCAGTTCGTAGGACTCCCGCGACACTCGGAAGAAGTGCCCGGTGCTGGCGTCGGTGCATCTCACCGCCGTCTGCTCGCTGCTGCAGGTGATCGAACCGGCGGAAAGCCGTTGGTCGTAATTCACCGGGTCGGCGGCCGCCAAGGTGCCTGGACTGTAGCCCAAAATCGGCAACTGTCCCCGCATGAGAACGAGGGTGCTGGTGGCGTCGGCCCGGCCTCCCGGGGGCGGCCGCGGTGGCACCCAACTCGGGTTAGCGACGTCGCACTGCACGAAATTCTTACCGAACCCGAGTTTGTCTGTTGGAGGGTAGTTCACCAGGTTGCAGGAGATATCTCCCGACGGCGACTGGAACTGCTCAGCGAAGGGGTTGGCCTGCGCGCTTCCTGCCGAGCCGGTCGCTGCTACGGCGATCGCCGCGCACACCCCCGCAACCATTCCGATCTTGCGGTGAATGACCACCTTTCGTGTGTAGCCCCGACCGGTTTCGGTTCCGTTGCTAGATTGTCAAGCCATGGTTACCCTCCCCGCACTGGATGGCGTCGATCACAAGTTCATCGATCTGGGCGACGGGGTCACGATCCACGTCGCCGACGCTGGACCCGCCGCCGGGCCGCCGGTGATGCTGGTGCACGGATTCCCCGAGAACTGGTGGGAGTGGCACGAGCTGATCGGCCCGCTGGCCGGCGACGGCTACCGGGTGCTGTGCCCCGACCTGCGCGGCGCGGGGTGGAGTTCGGCGCCGCGCTCGCGTTACCTGAAGAACGACATGGCCGACGATCTGGCGGCCGTGTTGGATCGATTGGACGTCGGGCCGGCGAAGTTGGTGGCACACGACTGGGGCGGGCCGGTCGCGTTCATCATGATGCTGCGTCATCCGGCGAAGGTCGCCGGGTTCTTCGGACTCAATACCGCGGCGCCCTATGTGACGCGCGATCTGTCGATGGTCCGCAATATCTGGCGGTTCTGGTACCAGATCCCGATGTTGCTGCCGGTGATCGGGCCCCGTCTGATCGGAGATTCCAAGGCCCGCTACTTCAGGATGTTGGCGGGCTGGGTCGGCGGCGGGTTCAGCGTGCCCGAAGAGGACGTCCGGATGTATGTCGAGTGCATGCGTCAGCCCGGGCACGCGGTAGCGGGATCGCGATGGTATCGGACCTTTCAGAGCACGGAGATGCTGCGCTGGCTGCGCGGCGAATTCGACGGCGTTTCAGTCGATGTCCCGGTCCGCTGGCTGAGTGGCACCCGAGATCCGGTGCTCACACCGGATCTGCTGGACGGATATGCCCAGCACATCAGCGATTTCGAGGTCGAGCTGGTCGACGGCGTCGGCCATTGGATCGTCGAGCAGCGCCCGGATCTCGTGCTGGACCGGCTACGCGCCTTCCTCAAGAGCTAACGGCGATACCCGAGCAGCGCAACCGAGGCTTGCACGGCGGGTTCGACGATCTCGCGCACGCTGCGTCCGTCTTCGACGGCGAGCGCAGTCAGTTCACGCAACCCGCCTACCAAGATCACCGCCAGTGGCCGCGTCAACGGCGGCAGGCCAACCTGTTGGAACCCCGGGCTGCTGCTGAGGGCAATCAACAAACTGGTCAGCAGCTGGGTGCCGCGACGCTGGAAGGGCCGCACGGCGGGGTCCAGTGACGGCAGCTCACGGATCCAGCTCAACGTGATCGCCGGCCGGGCTTCGATGTGGCCGACATAGGCCTCCACGGCCTGACGGATCTGAGCCTGCCAGTCGGTGTCCGGATCGACGGCGTCGCTGATCTCTTTCGCCAGGTTCTCGAGGTCGGCATGGAGGAGTTCGAGGAAGCACTGCTCTTTACCGGGGAAGTGATCGTAGAACGTGCGCTTTGACGTACGTGCGTGACGGACGATGTCGGCGACGGTGGAGGCGCGGTATCCGCGCTCGCCGATCGAGGCTGCGAGACCGTCGAGCAGTCGGCGGCGGAACGGGTCGATATCGATCGGCTCGGCCGAAGTCGCATCGTCAGCGACGGTTTTCGCCACGTCGCCTCCTTCTGACGAAATCAGGCCGAGTCGACCCTTGCCAGCACCTGGTACCAGAGAGTACCGTACCTGAGTACGGCCTGGTACGGTGCAGTACCACATCGATTTTGGGAGTGCACAGCGATGAGCACCATCGACACCCAAGCGGCCACGGCGCCGCCTGCCATCAGATTGCCCCCGGCGCCGCGGATGCCAAAGGCCATTCAGGGCGCTGCTTTTTCGATCTCTCGACGGTGGGCTGCGCGCCACATGGCCCGCCGCCATGGCGACGTCTTCACGCTCCATGTCCCGGTGTACGGCCGCATCGTGGTGGTGGCCAATCCGCAACTGGCCAAGCAGGTTTTCACCACCAGCCCGGAGGTGCTCGGGAACATCCGGCCCAACCTGAGCCGGCTACTCGGGTCGGGATCGGTGTTCGGGCTCGAGGGTGATGAGCACCGACAGCGGCGACGGCTGTTGGCGCCGCCCTTCCACGGCAAGAGCATCAAGAACTACGAGACCATCATCGAAGAAGAGACAATGCGCGAGATCGCCGGCTGGCCGGAGGGCCGGGCGTTCGCCACGCTGCCGTCGATGATGCGAATCACCCTCAACGCAATCCTGCGTGCGGTTTTCGGGGCCGAGGGCGCCGAGCTCGATGAGCTGCGGCGGATACTCCCGCCGTGGGTCACGCTGGGCTCCCGGATGGCGGTATTCCCCAAGCCGAAGCGAACCTATGGCCGCTACTCGCCGTGGGGCCGGCTGGCGGAGTGGCGGCGCCAGTACGACGTCGTTCTCGACAGACTCATCGCAAACGAGCGCGTCGATCCGAATTTCGAGAACCGCGCCGACGTACTGGCGTTGATGTTGCGCAGCACATACGAAGATGGTACTGCCATGTCGCGCAAGGACATTGGTGATGAGCTGCTGACACTTCTGGCGGCGGGCCATGAAACCACGGCGTCCACCCTGGGTTGGGCGTTTGAACGGATCAGCCGGCACCCCGATGTGCTGGCGGCGCTGGTCGCCGAAGCCGACACGCAGGACAACGAACTGCGGCAGGCGACGATACTCGAGGTGCAGCGCAGCAGAACGGTGATCGATTTCGCGGGTCGCCATGTCCATGTGCCCGTTTATGAAATCGGCGAGTGGGCTGTTCCCCGTGGGTCTTCGATTCTGGTGAGCATCGTGCGTATGCACGCCAACCCCGAAGTATTTCCCGATCCGGACCGCTTCGACCCGCAGCGCTTCGTCGGCTCCAAGCCGCCCAGCTTCGCGTGGATCCCGTTCGGCGGTGGCGCCCGCCGTTGTGTGGGGGCGGTGTTCGCCAACATGGAGATGGACGTGGTGCTGCGAACAGTACTGCGCCACTTCACTATCGAAACGACCACCGCGCCAGCGGAGAGGTACCATTCCCGAGGTGTTGCCTTTACGCCCAAGGACGGCGGCAAGATCGTGGTCCATCGGCGTTAAGATCGGCGGTCATGACTGCCAGTGACGGTGGGGCAAACCAGCTCGTGGATTTGATGAACGGCGCCCTCGAATCGACTATCCCGATTGCACACAAGATGGGCGTGCAGGTCGTCGAGGCTCGGCCTGGTTTTGCGGCCACCATCGTCCCGGCCGAAGGCAACGGAAACCACTTCGGCGTCATCTACGCCGGCGTCCTGTTCACCGTGGCCGAAGTGCTCGGCGGGATCATTCCGCTGATCACGTTCGACCGGTCCAAGTACTTCCCGCTGGTCAAAAACCTCGACATCCAGTTCGTCGCGATGGCGAAATCCGACGTACGCGCAGAGGCCAGCCTCGACGACGCGACGATCGCGCGCGTCGAAGCCGAAGCGGCCCAACGTGGTAAGGCCGATTTCACGCTAGAGGCGGTGGTGACCGACGCCGACGGTCAGACAGTCGCCACCACTCGCGGCCTGTATCAGTTACGCACGATCCGGAACTGATCGCTTCGCGGCTCGCGGCATCAACACCGCAAGTACGATCGCGACGACCAGCAGCGCGGGTACGTCGCCGATCAGATGGCCATGCTCAGCCGGGTCGGTGATCGCCTGGGCGGCCATGATCGCGGCGTGGACGATGCTTGATACCACGGTGAACCAGATCAGGCTGGCGTGCGCGCGCGGGTTACGTGCCGCGATCAGCAGAAATACGCCAAGGGTGGCGTAGATGCCGATGATCATCATCAGGTAGTGCGAATGTCCGTGCCCCCAACTCCAACCGGATGGCCATAGCACCGTCTGGGGGTAGATCCCGAAGATGAAGATCAACCCGATGATTACCAGGGCGACGCGCAGTGCGGTCATCGACCCCGTTGCGTTGTTGTCGTCTGACATGCTCTCACGCTCCCTAACGATCGGGAATCCTTCAGTATGCGCCCACGGCCGCGCTCGCGGTACTGGCTTGCCGCTCGCGCGCGGGCAGCAGCGCGAGGACGACAATCGCTGCGGCGAGCGCGATGCTGGCGCAGACAAGTGACCCGACCCGTAGGCCGTCGATGAACGCTTGGTCAACAGCCGCACGCATGGCGACAGCCCGGTCGGCCGGGATCGAAGAATGCCCGATGACTTTGTACGCCGCGGCCATGGAACCCGCGATCATCGACCGGAGTTCTTTCGGCAGTGCGACCAGCGCCGAGGCAGAGGCGATGCGGCCCGAGTAGATCGACGCGAAGACGCTGCCGACGATTGCTACACCCAGGGTGCCGCCGAGTTCGCGAGTGGTGTCGTTGACAGCGGAGCCGACTCCGGCCTTGTCGGGGCTGAGCGATCCCATGATCGCTTCGGTGGCCGGCGCCGTCGTCAGCCCAAGACCGGTGCCGAGCAAGACCATCTGCATCGCGATCACGGTGTACGGGGTGCTCGCGTCGACGGTGGATGCCCAGGCCAGCCCCGCTGCAAACACTGCCAACCCGGCGCCGACGACTGCTGTCGTCCCGATCTTGTGGACCACCGCCGGTCCAATCACACTGGCTAGTGCGATCGACACTGCCACTGGTATCAGTCGCACACCAGCCTGAAAAGCACTGTAGGCCTTGATGAATTGGAAGTACTGGGTGATGACGAAGATGAAGCCAAACAGCGTCAGGAACCCGGCGGTTACGGCCAGACTGCCACCGGAGAATCGCCGATCCGCGAATACCGACATGTCGAGCATCGGCTGGGGACAGCGCCGCTCCCACAACGCAAACCCGATGAGGATGAGTGTCGCTGCGCCGAAGCCCGCTGCTGTGCGCGCGCTGGCCCATCCCCACGAAGGAGCTCCAATAACGGTGTAGATCAGCGCCGTTATCCCGATCGCGGACAGGATCAACCCGGGGATGTCCACGGGCGGCGCCGCGAGATCCCTAGAGGTGGGAATGAACAGCAGCCCCCCGACGATCGCCAGCCCAGCGATCGGCACATTGACCAAGAAGATTGAGCCCCAGGAGAAGTGCTCGAGTAACCAGCCGCCCGTCATCGGACCGGCAGCCACGCCGACTCCAACCATGGCCGCCCAGAGGCCGATCGCTTTGGCCCGGCGAATCGGATCGGTGAAGATGTTGGTGATCAAGGCCAAAGTCGTCGGGAAGATCACGGCGGCGCCGACGCCCATCGCGGCGCGCGCCGCGATCAGAGCGCCCGCCGAATCAACCTGTGCTGCAACGGCGGAGGTCATCGCGAACACGATCAATCCGGCGCTGAGCCAGCCACGCCGACCGTACCGGTCGCTCAGACTGCCGGCTGACAGCAGTAAACCGGACATGACGAGGGTGTAGGCATCGACAATCCATTGCAGTTGCGCCGTCGTGGCGTTGAGGTCGCGTGACAGGGTGGGCAATGCGACGTTGACGATCGTTGCGTCCACACTGATCACGAAGACGCTCAGGCAAATGACGACAAGCGCAGCGGTCGGGTGGCCTGCAGATACGGGAAGGTTCAAGAAACGTCGGAACGTAGGCATAGACTCAAAAATAAAGTACTAGATATGATAAATCAAGTATGGCGTTGAAAAAGCTATCTGAGGCCGGTAAGCTGTTGGTATGCCGCCCAGGAGCTACAACCAGAACTGCCCGATCGCGAAGGGTCTCGATATCCTCGGCGAGCGTTGGACCCTGCTGATCCTCCGCGAACTAGTGGGCGGGCCACGCCGTTACGGTGATCTGCGTGGCGAACTGGCCGGAATCGCCACCAACCTGCTCGCTGACCGGCTGCGCGAACTCGAGGACGCGGGCTTGATCGACCGCACCGAGCTGCCGCCGCCGGTCGCCCGTACCGTGTACACGCTCAGCGATACCGGGTGGCGCAAGGTACTGCCGGTGATCAAGGTCATCGCCACTTTCGGACTCGATCTGCTGGAACCCGCCGACAGCGCGATCACGCCGTTGAATGGTTTCCTCGCCGGAATCCTGCTGGGCTTTGATTCCGACAGCGCCTCAGGCCTTGCCGCGTCTTACTGTGTCGAAATCGATGGTCGTCGTTTCGAATTCGCGGTTGCAGGGCCCAACTTGGCTGCGGCTAGACAATCGGCGGCGGTCACCCTGACCGCTACCGCGGCCGATCTGATCACCGCGCGTCTGGGAGCCACGGGCGCGGAGCGCAAGGCCGCCCTTCGGCGATGCAAATTCGACGGAGCCGACGCCGCCGTCGACGCGATGCGCGCGGCTTTCAAGTTGTCGGGCGACCCGGGGCTCGCATCGCGCGTGTAACCGCCGGTGCTAGACGGCCCGGGCGACGGCTTGGATGAGTACCAGCCGGTTTTCGCCCGCGTTGCTCAGCAGGTTTCTGACCTTGGCCTGTATGTCGGGGACCAGCAGTTGGAGTCCCTCTGGATCGCTGGGCGCGTCGAATATCGGGGTCATGATCTCGACGGCGAACTCGGTCAGATCGTTCCAAACCTCGAGCGCGAAACCGGCCTGCTGCAGCGTGGCGGCGAGTTCGTCGGGAGTGGCGAGGTGGCTGAGTTCGGGGACGTCGGCCCATGGCACCGGAAAGCGAAGGGGTTGCTGCGGTCCTGCTGCAGCGTCCCAAAGCGCGAGTCGCCCGCCTGGTCGCAAGGCGCGGCGAGCCTCGCTGTAGAGGCGCGGCTTGTCGGCGATGTTCATCTGGACGTGTTGGCTGACGACAACGTCGAAGGCCGCGTCTTGCAGTGGGAGGTCGGTGACATCTCCCTCGATCACCTCGATACGGTCGCCGAGGTTCACCAGGCCGTTCAACCATCGGGCGGTGTCGCAGTATTCGGCGGTCAGGTCGATCGCCGTCACCCGACAGCCGTAATCGGCTGCGAGCAGTCGAGCGGTGCCGCCGATGCCGCTGCCGGCGTCGAGGACGTGATCTGTGCTCGCGACATGCGCAGCGTCCAACAGGCTCGTGGTTCCGATCCGGCCGAGGGAGTGGAAGTCCTCGAACCTAGTGAAGTCGGCGGGGGTTAACGCGTCGAAGTCTTTGCCCGACTGACGTAGTGCGGTGTCGATGCGCTCGCGCACGCCGCCGATGCCGTACTGAGCGATGGTGTTCTCCGTCATCGCACGATCTCCGGTGTCACGTCTTTCTGCGACGGGCTGCGTTTCTGTTCTGGATCGTGGCTGGACCGCCATCGGGTCGAGTCCACGGCGAGCCGGCCGATGTCAGCGCCGTCCTGGAACGTCCGCAGATAGCTGGTGCGGCTGGGTGCCGGGGTGATCGACGATTTCGCCAATATGCGCATCGCACGCGCCACACCCGACAGGCCGCGATTGGTGCTGGGGAGGGCATTGAGGTAACGGCGGGCAATCGTCGCCATGTCCTCCGGGGGACGGCCGGTAAGGCGCTGGACGGCATCAGTGGGAGCGCCTATCGCGAAGGTGCCGCGCTTGAGTTCATCGACGTACCAGGCGAGTTGGATCACCGCGTAGTCGCTGAAGCCGATCGACCTGGCGGACTTGGCCATCAAGGCAAAGGGTACATCGCGGTAGTGGACCGTGCGGCCGAGTATCCGGCCGAGGATTTCCGCGAACTCGGCGGTGCTGAGCAACTCCGGTCCGGTCGGACGATAGCTGCGTCCCAGGTGCGGGCCGGGATCGGCAAGCAGTGCGGCCGCGACCGCGGCGATGTCCTCATTGGACGGTGGCGCATTGAGCCCTTCGCCGAAAGGCAATGTGAGAAGACCGAATTGGGCAACAGCGTCCAGGGTGTACATGTAATTCTCGGCGAAGAACCCGGGGTTGACCGTTATCGACCCGACGTTCGGCATCCACTGGAAAGCCCGATCGGTAAGCCATGCCGCACGAGTGTGCGCCGAGTAATGGCCGGGGTCGGCCAGCCACTGGCTCATGGCGACCACCACCTCGAGCTTCTCTTCTTCAGCCACCGCGGCGAAGGCGATAGCTGCCTCCAGCGCGCCTGGTGTCGTCGGCGCAGCCCAATAGGCGCGCTGCACACCACGCAGCGCTTTCTGGATGTCGTCGATGTCGGCGAGGTTTCCCACAACGATCTCCGCTCCGCGGCTGCGCAACGCTTCGGCGCGCGCATCTGCGCGGTGGACCATCGCGCGAACCGGTAGGCCTCGCGATAGCAGTGATAGTGCGGTTTGGCGGCCGGTCTTTCCGGTTGCGGTGGTGATCAGGGTGATCGGTTGTGCGCTCATCATGCTCCTCCTAGTGAAGGTGACCGCTGATGAGGAGCGTAAAGCAGTGAGACAAGAAAATCAAGTATACGATTTATAAACTAGTCTCTGCGCTGGTCAAGAGGAACTCCGTCACGCGAGATTGCGCTGAGGGCGGTGATCTCGCCGCGGAAATTACAGCCATAGCGGCAATCTCGCGGCTCGCCGTAGGACTAGCGATCGGCGGAGGCCCGCCGCGGCAGCTTCCAGTCCGGCCTGACGTAGTGGCAGGTGTACCCGTTGGGGTAGTGCTCCAGGTAGTCCTGGTGTTCGGGCTCGGCCTCCCAGAAGTCGCCGGCGGGGCTGACTTCGGTCACCACCTTGCCGGGCCACAGGCCGGACGCCTCGACATCGGCGATGGTGTCCAGCGCAATCCGGTGCTGGTCCTCGTCGAGATAGAAGATCGCCGAACGGTAGCTGGTTCCGACATCATTGCCCTGCCGGTTCTTCGTCGTCGGATCATGGATCTGGAAGAAGAATTCGAGCAATGTCCGAAAGTCGGTGCGTGCCGGGTCGTAGGTGATCTCGATGGCTTCGGCGTGCGTGCCGTGGTTGCGGTACGTCGCATTGGGAACGTCACCGCCGGTGTAGCCGACCCTGGTCGAGACGATGCCGGGCTGCTTGCGGATCAGGTCCTGCATGCCCCAGAAGCAACCGCCGGCCAATATCGCCCTGTGGTAGTCCGTCATCTCTTCGATTATCCATGTGCTCGACAAAACCGGATAGAACGTGTTCTAGTTTCTTGCGTGAAGCAGGTGTTTAGCCGCGATGAGCTGGCCGCCGCGTTCGAGACGTTCGAGCAGACGGTGGCCCACGCCGCCGAGACCAAGAACTGGGACGCCTGGGTGGAGCACTACACGCCGGACGTCGACTACATCGAGCATGCGGCGGGCACGATGAAAGGCCGTAAACAGGTGCTCACCTGGATCCGCGAGACGATGTCGACCTTTCCGGGAAGCCACATGACAGCCTTTCCGTCGCTGTGGTCGGTGATCGACGAGCCGACTGGGCGCATCATCTGCGAGTTGGACAACCCGATGCGCGACCCCGGTGACGGCACCATCATCAGCGCGACGAACATCTCGATCATCACCTACGCGGGTGACGGCCAGTGGTGCCGGCAAGAAGACATCTACAACCCGCTGCGCTTTTTGCAGGCGGGAATCAACTGGTGCAAGAAAGCCGAGGCGCTGGGCACGCTCGACGACGACGCTGCCCGCTGGATGCGCCAGTACGGAGGCCAGCAGTGAGCGCGCCGAAGCTAGTGATCGGGGCCAACGGGTTTTTGGGCTCGCATGTCACCCGCCAACTCGTCGCGGCGGGCGCCGAGGTGCGCGCGATGGTGCGCTCGACCGCCAACACCCGCAGCATCGACGATCTCGCAGTCACCCGATTTCGCGGTGACGTCTTCGACACCGAAACCGTGCGCCAGGCGATGGATGGGTGCGACGAGGTGTACTACTGCGTGGTCGACACCCGGGCCTGGCTGCAAGACCCGGCACCGCTGTTTCGCACCAACGTCGAGGGACTGCGCAACGTTCTCGACGTCGCCGTCGAAAACCCAATCGCCGCAAGGCTGCATCGTTTCGTGTTCACCAGCACCTATGCAACGGTCGGCCGGCGGCACGGCCATGTCGCCACGGAAGACGACCAGATCAACCGGCGTCGGCTCACCCCGTATGTCGAGTCGCGGGCCCAGGCCGAAGACATAGTGCTGCAGTACGCGTCCGAAAGAGGTCTGCCCGCCGTCGCCATGTGCGTCTCGACGACCTACGGCAGTGGTGATTGGGGGCGCACGCCGCACGGCGCGTTCATCGCCGGCGCGGTCTTCGGCAAGTTGCCTTTTCTGATGAACGGCATCCAGTTGGAGGTTGTCGGCGTCGACGACGCGGCCAGGGCGCTGCTGCTCGCCGCCGAACGCGGCCGCAACGGCGAACGGTACCTCGTTTCCGAACGGATGATTCCGCTAAAAGAGGTTGTCAAGATAGCTGCCGACGAAGTCGGCGTGCCGCCGCCGCGACGGTCCATCTCGGTGCCGGTGCTCTACGTACTGGGCGCACTGGGCAGCTTGCGAGCCCGGTTGACCGGTAAAGACGCCGAACTGAGCCTGGCGTCGGTGCGGATGATGCGGGCCGAGGCGCCGGTCGATTCCAGCAAGGCCGGCCGCGAACTGGGTTGGCAGCCAAGGCCTGTCGAGGAGTCCATCCGAGAGGCGGCGCGATTCTGGGAAGAGTTGAAAAACGCCAGGCAAAACAGCAAGGCGGCGCCATCCGAGTAAGTCGGAATCCCGCTTAACTTAACTACGCCGGACTCCCCGCGTGTCTCATGTAGCTAAAGTGATTTTTGCTACATAGTGTGACGCATGGTGTATGTGTGGTGCGGCCGCACTGAAACACGCCAACTGCCGCTGCGTAGTAACCCTTCCGGTGGTACGGCGAGGCGGCAGTGACTATGGAGTCAGCGACGACGCCGGCCCGGCTCACCGACTACGTTCGTGACCAGGTCGAAGCCCCGCTGGCGACAATCGGCGGCTTCGCCCACATGTGCGTGCTGGCCGGAAAAGCGTTGTTTCGCAAGCCGTTTCACTGGCGCGAGTGCATCGTCCAGTCCTGGTTCATCACCAGAGTCGCGATGCTGCCCACCATCGCCGTCTCGATACCGCTGACCGTCCTCATCGTGTTCACGCTCAACACCCTGTTGGCCGCGTTCGGCGCCGCCGACATCTCGGGCGCGGGTGCGGCGCTGGGTGCGGTCACTCAACTGGGACCGCTGACCACCGTGCTGGTGGTGGCCGGTGCCGGGTCGACCGCCATTTGCGCCGACTTGGGTGCGCGGACAATCCGCGAAGAGATCGACGCGATGGAGGTGCTCGGCATCGATCCTATCCACCGACTGGTGGTGCCACGGGTGGTGGCGGCGACCGTCGTCGCCACGCTGCTTAACGGAACCGTCATCACCATCGGTTTGGTCGGTGGCTTCATCTTCGGCGTCGGTCTGCAGAACGTGTCGGGCGGTGCGTATCTCGCCACGCTCACGCTGGTGACCGGTCTGCCCGAGGTAGTCATTGCGACGATCAAGGCCGCGATATTCGGAACGATCGCCGGACTGGTCGGCTGCTACCGCGGGCTGACGACAAAGGGCGGCCCCAAAGGGGTGGGCGTCGCCGTCAACGAGACGTTGGTGTTGTGCGTGCTCGCGCTATTCGCGGTCAACGTGGTGCTGACCACCATCGGTGTGCGGTTCGGCACGGGCCGCTGACATGTCGACAGCTGCCATCATGCGAGCGCGTTTTCCGCGCGCTATCGCGAACTTCAACCGATATGTCGGCGGCTCCATCCGGGCGTTCAACAAGGCTGGGCACCTCACCAGATTCGCCGTCACCGGCGGCTGGTCGATCGGGTGGGCGCTGCGCCACTACCGCAGGGAGACACTGCGTCTGATCGCCCAGATCGGCATGGGCACCGGAGCGATGGCCGTCGTCGGCGGCACCGCCGCAATTGTCGGTTTCGTGACGCTGTCCGGCGGCTCGCTGATCGCCATCCAGGGCTTCGCATCGCTGGGCAACATCGGAGTCGAGGCGTTCACCGGATTCTTCGCCGCGTTGGCCAACGTGCGGGTGGTCACCGCCGTGGTGACCGGCGTCGCGCTGGCGGCCACCGTCGGTGCCGGCGCGACGGCCGAGCTGGGGGCCATGCGGATCAGCGAGGAGATCGATGCGCTCGAGGTGATGGGCATCAAGTCGGTCGCGTTCCTGGTGTCAACCCGGCTGATGGCGGGGTTGGTCGTCGTCGTCCCGCTGTATGCGATGGCGCTGGTGATGTCCTTTCTGTCGGGACAGGTTGTCACGACGCTGTTTTACGGCCAGTCTGTGGGCACCTACGAGCACTACTTCCAAACCTTTCTGCGCACCGAGGACGTGTTCTGGTCGGGTGCGGAGGTCATCGTGATGGCGGTGATCGTGATGATCACCCACTGCTACTACGGATATAACGCCAGCGGGGGCCCAGTCGGCGTAGGAGAAGCCGTCGGCCGGTCGATGCGCTTCTCGTTGGTGTCAACCGTCATTGTGGTCCTGTTGACCTCGCTCGCGCTCTACGGCGTCGACCCGAACTTCAACCTCACGGTGTAGCCCGCCATGCCGAAGCCGACAAAGGAACGTAAGCCCCGAACCTGGCCCGACACCCTGGCGGCGGTCGGGCTGCTCGTGGCATGTGCGCTGGTACTTGCATTGGTATATTGGCAGTTTCGCGGGGACTTCACCTCCAAGACCCGCCTGACGATGCTATCCTCGCGTGCCGGCCTGGTGATGGACAAGGGCTCGAAGGTCACCTATAACGGTGTGAGCATCGGTCGGGTAGCCGGCATTTCCGAGGTTCAGCACGACGGCAAGCCGGCGGCGAAGTTCGCGCTCGACATGGACCCGAAGTATGTCGGCCTGATTCCGGCGAACGTGATCGCCAAGATCCAGGCCACCACCGTGTTCGGAAACAAGTACGTGTCCTTCACCTCTCCGAAAGACCCTTCTGCGCAACCGATCACACCCGCGAAAGTGATCGACGCGACTTCGGTCACCACGGAGTTCAACACGGTGTTCCAGACGCTAGTGGAGCTTGCGCAGAGCGTCGACCCCGTCAAGGTCAACCTCACACTGAGCGCGGCGGCGCAGGCGCTGACGGGATTGGGCGACAAGTTCGGTCAGTCGATCGTCAACGGCAACAAGATCCTCGGCGACCTGAATCCACAAATGCCAACAATCCGCCATGACATCCAACAGCTTGCGGCTCTCGGCGACATTTATGCCAACGCCGCACCGGATCTCTTTGACGCGCTTCGCAATGCGGCGACCACGGCACGTACGCTCAACCGGCATCAGGCCGAATTGGATGCTGCGTTATTGGCCGCATCCGGCTTCGCCAACACCGGGGACGACATTTTCACCCGGAGCAAGCCGTATTTGATCCGCTTGCTCGCGGACCTGTCGCCGACCGCCCATCTGCTCGACACTTACAGCCCGGAGGTGTTCTGCACCCTCCGGAATTTCGCCGACCTTGCGCCCAAAGTTGCGGTACTGGAGAGCGGTAACCATTACGCGGCGCAGCTCGGTGTCGCGATCGCCGGAACGGAGAACCCCTACGTGTATCCGGACAATCTGCCGCGGGTGAACGGGCGGGGCGGGCCCGGCGGCGCACCGGGCTGTTGGCAGCCCATCACTCGTGAACTGTGGCCGGCGCCGTATCTGGTGATGGACTCCGGCAACAGCATTGCGCCGTACAACCACTTTGAGCTCAGCCAACCCCTCGCCAGCGAATACGTCTGGGGACGCCAGTACGGGGAGAACACGATCAACCCATGAAAATCACCGGTACGGTCATCCGGCTCGCTGCCGTCGCGTCAGTGCAGTTGTTGTTCACCGCGGTCATCGTCATGGTTTTCGGTCAGGTGCGCTTCGACCGGACCAACAGCTATTCCGCAGAGTTCAGCAATGCCAGCGGCTTACGCGCCGGTCAGTTCGTCCGCGCCTCAGGTGTGGAAGTGGGCAAGGTCAAAAAGGTTGACTTGGTCGAGGGCGACAAACGGATACGCGTCGATTTCTCCGTCGATCGCTCGGTGCCGCTGTATCAGTCGACGACCGCAGAAATCCGCTACGCCGATCTGATCGGCAACCGGTATCTGGAAATCAACCGGGGAACCGGGGAGGGTGCTGAAACAGCTTTGCCTCCAGGCGGATTCATACCGCTATCACGCACCCAGCCGGCCCTGGACCTCGACGCGCTCATCGGTGGCTTCAAGCCGCTGTTTCGCGCCCTGGACCCACAGAAGGTCAACTCCATCGCCTCATCGATCATCACCGTCTTCCAGGGCGAGGGCGGCACCATCAACGACATTCTCGACCAGACCGCGCAGCTGACTGAGCGATTGTCCGAAAGTGACCAGGCGGTCGGCGAGGTGATCACCAACCTGAACACCGTGCTGGACACCACCGTGCGGCACCGAAAACAGTTCGACCAGACCATCGACAAATTCGAGTTACTCATCACCAGTCTGAAGGGCCGGGCCGCCCAACTCGCCGACGGTACCGCGCACATCAGCGCTGCGGCCGGAACCGTGGCCGACCTGCTGGCCGACAACCGGTCCCTGCTGCACGACACGGTCAGTCGCTTGGAGACCGTCGCCGCCCCACTGGTCGAGCAGCACGACCAGCTCGGTGATTTGTTGGGAAAGCTGCCCAACGCGTTCAACATCATCGGACGCGCCAGCGGCATCTACGGCGACTTTTTCAACTTCTATCTTTGCGACCTCGCCATCAAGGTCAACGGGCTCCAGCCGGGCGGCCCGGTTCGCTCGGTCAAGCTCTGGGCGCAACCGTCGGGCAGGTGCACGCTGCAATGAGATCGCTGCAACCTGCCAACCGGGTGCGTGTCGGTGCCTTAGCCATCGCGGTGGTGGTGCTGGTTGTTGGTGTGGGACAGAGCTTTAGCAGTCTGCCGATGCTGTTCGCCACCGCGAGCTACTACGCCCAGTTCAGCGACTCTGGCGGATTGAGCAAAGGTGACAAGGTGCGCGTCCTCGGGATGGACGTCGGCACAGTGCAAGACCTCAAAATCGACGGGGACCACGTGTTGATGAGATTTTCCACGGGCACGCGCACGATCGGTACCGAGAGTCGACTGGCGATCCGTACCGATACGCTGCTGGGCAAGAAGGTGGTCGAGATCGAGCCGCGAGGCACCCGGCCGCTGCGACCGGGCGCCGTACTGGCGCTGGGGCAAAGCACCACTCCGTATCAGATCTATGACGCCTTCTTCGACGTCACCAAGGCCGCCTCGGGTTGGAACATCGAGACGGTCAAGAAATCGCTCAATGTGTTGTCGCAGACCATCAACCAGACCTACCCCCATCTGAGCGCGGCCCTCGATGGAGTCGCCAAGTTCTCCGACACCCTTGGCAAGCGTGACCAGCAACTGAAGCACCTGCTCGCGGAGGCCAGGAAGGTGGCCGCCGTCCTCGGGGACCGCAGCAAACAGATCAACGCACTGCTGCGAAACACCCAGCAGCTACTGGCCGCATTCAACGAGCGCGGACGAGCCATCGACGCGCTGCTGGCCAACGTGGCGGCGTTTTCTACCCAGGTGCGGGGTCTCATCAACGACAACCCAAACCTGCACCACTTACTCGAGCAGCTGCGCACCGTCACCGATGTGCTGGTCACGCACAAGAAAGACCTTGCTGCCGTGCTGAATACGCTACGCATCTACACCGCGGCGTTGAGCGAGGCGGTGGGCTCCGGACCCTATTTCAAGGTGATGATCGGCAACTTGCTGCCGTATTGGATCCTGCAGCCGTGGGTGGACGCCGCGTTCAAGAAGCGCGGAATCGACCCGGAGAACTTCTGGCGCAGTGCCGGCCTGCCGGCGTTCCGGTTCCCGGACCCCAACGGCACCCGGTTCCCCAACGGTGCACCGCCGCCGGCGCCGCCGGTGCTGGAAGGCACCCCGGATCACCCGGGACCCGCGGTGGCGCCAGGCTCGGCGTGCTCCTATGTCCCTCCACCAGAACTCCTCCCGCGGCCCGGCAACCCGATGCCGTGTGCAGGTGTGGATCAAGGGCAGGGTCCCTTCGGGCCGAATGGGCCGTATCCGGCGTTGCCCGACGTGCTCTCGTCGCCCCCGAAGCCGAATGGCCTGCCGCCGACGCCAGGGATTCCCGACGCCGGGCGTCCCGGGGCTCCGGCACCCGACGTGCCGGGTACGCCCGTGCCGTTGCCGCCCAACGCGCCACCCGGGGCACGCCGCGAAGGGTTGCAGCCGGCCGGTCCGACGCCGCCGCCGTCGACGTTCGCACCCGGGCTGCCACCTGGGCCTACAGCGCCGCCCGGACCCGGCCCGCAGCTACCGGCGCCGTTCATCACACCCGGCGGAGATGGGGGGTAAGAGCGGATGAGCACGATCTTCGATATCCACAAACTGCGGCTGCCGCGACTGTCGCGCACGGCGGTGGTCATCGGATCACTGGTGCTGGCAGGCGGTCTCGTTGCGGCTCTGGTGGGTGCGCAGCTCTACAAGAAGCTGACCAACAACACTGTGATCGCCTATTTCCCGGAGACCAACGCGCTTTATGCCGGAGACAAGGTCGTCATCATGGGCATCCGCGTCGGTGCGATCGACAACATCCAACCGGTCGGCGACAAGATGAAGGTGACCTTCCACTACTCCAACAAATACCAGGTGCCCGCCACCGCGCAGGCGGTGATCCTCAACCCCACGCTGGTCGCTTCACGGAGCATTCAGTTGGAACCGCCGTACCGGGGTGGGCCCGTGCTGGCTGACAACGCGGTGATCCCAGAAGATCGCACCCAGGTGCCGGTGGAATGGGATGATCTGCGTAACAACATCACTCACATCATCAACAACCTCGGCCCCACAAAAGATCAGAAGAAGGGGCCGTTCGGTGATGTCATCGAATCCTTTGCCGACGGGCTAGCAGGCAAGGGAAAGCAGATCAACAACACGCTCGATAGCTTGTCGACCGCGCTGACCACTCTGGACGAAGGCCGCGGCGACTTTTTCTCGGTGCTCCATAGTCTGGCGTTGTTCGTCAACGCGCTACACCGAGACGACCAACAGTTTGTTGCGCTGAACAAGGACCTGTCCCAATTCACAGACAGATTAACCAGTTCCGATCAGGCGGCCGCCAACGCCATCCAACAGACCGACAGCCTGCTGTCCGCAGCGAGCACATTCTTGACCGAGAACCGAGAGGTGTTGGCGCACGACGTGAACAACCTCGGCGAAGCCACCACTGCGATCATGCAGCCGGAACCGCGCGAGGGTTTGGAGACCGCGCTGCACATATTGCCGAACATGGCCGCCAACGTGCTCGCGATCTACGAGCCGGCACACGGCAGTTTGACCGGTGTGCCTGCATTGGTCAACTTCGCCAACCCAATGCAATTCATTTGCAGCGCGATTCAGGCCGGCAGCCGACTCGGCTATCAAGATTCAGCGGAGCTATGTGCGCAGTATCTGGCGCCGATCATGGATGCGATCAAGTTCAACTATTTCCCATCGGGAATCAACCTGTTCAGCTCGGCTGACACGTTGCCGAAGAATGTCGCCTACTCCGAGCCGCGCTTGCAGCCGCCGCCCGGTTTCAAGGACACCACCGTCCCCGGGATCTTCTCACCCGATACACCGTGGTCGCACCGCAACTCCGAGCCCGGATGGGTGGTCGCGCCGGGTATGCAGGGGGTGAAAGTCCAGGCGGCCACCGCTAGCCTGCTGACGCCGGCATCCCTGGCCGAATTGATGGGCGGGCCGAACATCGTCGCGCCACCGCCCGGGCAGCGCATGACCGGACCGCCGAACGCCTACGACGAGAACAATCCGCTGCCACCGCCGTGGTATCCGCAACCGCTGCCCTCACCGACAGCACCTGCGCCGGCACCGCCGCCGCAGCTACCGCTCGGCGCCGCAGAGGCGCCCGCGCCACCGGGACCGGGTTCATGAGGCGCGCGATGAGCGCGGCACGCGCGAGGAGCAAGCCGAACCGACAGCTCATGAGGCGCGTGATGAACGCGGTTCGCCGCAAAGCTTGGCAGGCCTTGGCATTCCTGACGGCCACGGTCGTGCTGACGTCTTGCGGGCACTGGCGCGGTATCGCCAATGTGCCGTTGCCCGGTGGTCCGGGCAGTGGCAAAGGCTCGTACACCATCTACGTTCAGATGCCGAATTCGCTGGCGCTCAACGGTAACAGTCGAGTGCTGGTGGCCGACGTGTTCGTCGGCACCGTCCGTGCGATCAACCTGAAGAACTGGGTCGCCACCTTGACCGTGGACCTGGAGAAGAGTGTCAAGCTCCCGAAGAATGCCACCGCCAAGATTGGCCAGACCAGCTTGTTGGGCTCTCAGCACGTGGAACTGGCCGCACCCCTGAACCCGTCACCGCAGCTGCTGAAAAACGGTGACACCATCCCGCTGACCAATGCGTCGGCATACCCCTCCACGGAGCAGACGCTGGCCAGCCTGGCCATGGTGCTACGCGGTGGCGGCCTCCCGAATCTCGAGGTGATTCAAAACGAGGTCTACAAGATTTTGGCCGGGCGTGCCCAACAGATCCGCGAATTTCTGGTCAAACTGGACACTTTCGCCCGCGAGCTGAACCAGCAACGCGACGACATCGGCCACGCCATCGACTCCACCGACCGGCTGCTGTCCTATGTCAGTGACCGCACGGACACCCTGGATGCCGTTCTCACCGAATTCCCGCCTTTGGTCGAGCATTTCGCCGAGCAGCGCGACCTGTTCGCCAACACCGTCGACACGGTGGGACGGATCAGCAACGTCGTCGATCAGACGTTGTCGGCCGTGCAGGGCGATCTGCACCAGGATCTAGGTCAGCTGCAGCGGCCGCTCAAACAACTGGGCCGCGCCGCACCATATCTGCTTCAAGCATTGACCTTCTTGCTGTCGCCGCCGTTCGCCATTGACAGTGTGCCGAAGATCGTGCGCGGCGACTACATCAATGTCTCCGGAGCGCTGGACCTGACGCTGAGCACTGTGGACAACGCAATCTTCACCGGTACCGGGTTCTCCGGAGCTTTGCGCGCACTCGAACAGTCGTGGGGCCGTGACCCCGCAACGATGATTCCTGACATCCGGTTCACGCCGAACCCGGCCGACGCGCCAGTGGAGCGGGGCGAGTAAGCGATGTTGACCCGCTTCATCCGCATGCAGTTGATCGTGTTCGCGGTACTGACGGTCACGGCACTGGTTGCACTGGGCTGGTACTACTTGCGTATCCCCAGCCAGCTCGGCGTCGGGCAGTATCGGCTGGTCGCCGAGCTGCCGGCGTCCGGCGGGTTGTATCGCACGTCGAATGTGACCTACCGAGGGATCCAGATCGGCAGGGTCACCAAGGTCGAGCCGACGAAACATGGTGCCCGGGCCACACTCAGCATCGACAGCCGCTACAAGATCCCGATCGATGCATCAGCCAATGTGCATTCGGTGTCGGCGATCGGTGAGCAGTACCTGGACCTGGTCTCGACGGGAAACCCGGGAAAGTTTTACGCGCCCGGACAGACGATCACCAAGGGCACGGTACCCAGCGAAATCGGGCCCGCGCTGGACGCCGCTAACCGCGGTCTGTCGGTACTACCCAAGCGCAAGATCGCGTCGCTGCTTGACGAAACGGCCAAGGCCGTCGGCGGATTGGGACCCGCATTGCAACGGCTCGTCGACTCGACACAGTCGATCGTCGGTGACTTTGAAGCCAACATCTCCGATGTCGATGACATCATCCAGAACGCGGAACCGATCCTGAATAGCCAAGTCGACTCCGGTGATTCGATCGCGCGGTGGTCGCACAACCTTGACGTGCTGACCGCGCAGATCGCGCAGAACGACCAACATGTGCAGAGCATTTTGTCGAAAGCAGCACCGACCGCCGATCAGGTCAACGAGGTGTTTGGCGACGTGCGCGAGTCGCTGCCGCAAACGCTGGCGAACCTCGAGATCGTTGCCGACATGCTCAAGCGCTACAACAAAGGCCTTGAGCAGCTGCTGGTGTTCTTGCCTGAGATCGCCGCGGTTGGGCAGACGTTGGTCGTGTCTGCTCCCGGTTCGGTGCTGATGGGGCTCAACCTCTCGATCAATAATCCGCCGCCCTGCATGACGGGATTTTTGCCCGCATCGCAGTGGCGGTCGCCCGCGGAAACCAGCATGGCGCCGTTGCCGTCCGGAACGTATTGCAAAATACCGCAAGACACTCCGGCCAACGTAGTGCGCGGTGCCCGCAACTATCCGTGTGTCGATGTTCCCGGCAAGCGCGCGGCGACGCCGCGCGAGTGCCGTGACAACAAGCCGTACGTTCCGCTGGGCACCAACCCGTGGTACGGCGATCCCAACCAGCTGCGGAACTGCCCAGCGCCGGGCGCACGTTGCGATCAACCGGTCGACCCCGGAAAGGTGATACCGGCGCCGTCGATCAACAACGGCCTCAACCCTGCGCCGGCCGATCGGTTGCCCGCACCGCCCCCACCGGTCAATGATCCGCTGCAGCGGCCCGGATCGGGCACCGTGCAATGCAATGGGCAGCAACCTAATCCGTGTATCTACACGCCAGCCGGCTTGATGGCCACCTACGTTCCATCCAGTGGCGAAGTCGTGGGCGCCGACGGCAGCAAGTACACCCTTGAAGACTCACAGCACATCGGGAGCGACGGGTGGAAGGACATGCTGGCGCCCGCCGCCTGACGGCTCTAGCCTCGTGCAAGTGACAGACGAGCGGGTGCGCGTCGACCTGAGCGGGGCCCCGGAGACGATGCTGGCGACGCTGTACGCGAAGGCACTGGACGCCGATTTCGCGGAGCCGATCCTGGGTGACCGATTCGCCAAACAGGTCGTCGAGCGCATCGACTACGACTGGAAGAAGACCACCGTCACCCCGCGCCGCGCGCCGTCGGTGACGACTCGGGCCGCGCATTTCGACACGTGGGCCAACCAATTCTTGGCCGCGCATCCGCGCGCCGTCGTGTTGCACGTGGGCTGCGGCCTGGACAGTCGGTTCTTCCGGCTGCAGCCGGGTCCAGGTGTCGAGTGGTACGACGTCGATTACCCCGAGGTCGCCGCGCTCCGGGCCCAGCTCTACCCGACCGCCGAGCACTATCACGTCGTCGCCGCCTCGGTGACCGACCCGGGATGGCTGACCGACGACATTCCGGCCGACCGGCCGGCGCTGATGATCGGCGAAGGGCTGACCATGTACCTGACCGAACAAGACGGCACCGCTCTGCTGCGGCGAATCGTCGAGCGGTTTCCCTCGGGTGAACTGCAATTCGACGCGTTCAACCAACTAGGTATCAAGGCGCAGTGGATGAACGTGATAGTGCGGCGCGCGGGAGCGACGTTGCACTGGGGCATCGACGGCCCGGACGAGATTCTGCAGGCGGTACCCGGCACCCGGCTGCTGGCCTGGATGTCGACCTTCGACTCCGATGCGTTCAAGCGTGTGCCGGCCGCATACCGGCTGATGGCGACGGTCATGTCGTGGGTGCCCGCGCTGCGGTACATGTCTCAATACCACCGCTACGCATTTGGAACAGCCTGACTTCACCCGGACGGGAATCTTGCGCGCCCTGCGGTGTTGCACCAGCTATTCACACCTGAGGAGATGTCACCATGACCAGTCGGCCTGTTCTGGAACCCACCGCCCAGCATCCGATCACGATCAACCCGACCCAGGCGCGGGTTGTCGTCCGGGTCAACGGCGAGGTCGTCGCCGACACACACAACGCGCTGCAGCTACAAGAGTCCACTTACCCTGCCGTGCAGTACATTCCGCTCGACGACGTCGCACAAGAGCGGCTCACCCGCACCGACACCAGCACCTATTGCCCGTACAAAGGGGAGGCCGGCTACTACAGCGTGACCACCACCGCCGGCGACACCGTCGACGACGCGATCTGGACCTACGACCAGCCATATCCCGCGGTGGCGGCGATCGCCGGGCACGTCGCGTTCTATCCCGACAAAGCTGAGATCAACGTCGAGCCCGACTAAGAAGTAGCCGGGCCGAGCAGCTGCGCAGCGAGCGGGGTGTCGCCGTATTCGCGCAACGACACGATAAGTCCGTCGCGGGTCCCGAAGATGTAGACCGTGGGGCTGTTGTAGTGCATGCCATTAGCGGTTTCACCCTCGGTCAACGCTTCGATGACGACACTTTCGCCGTCGTTGAAGCATTGGAGGAAGTCGAGATTGATCTCGGCGCTGCGTTTGCGACGCTCGACCACTTTGCGGAGCGCCGTTTTGTCGATCGTTTCGCGGCTCTGGTTGCTCCAATAGGTGAAGTCGTCGCTCAGCAGCCCGAAGCATTCGTCGACGTCTCCGCCGTCGGACAGGCATTGCAAAAACATCCACGCCAGCTCGGCCTGCGGGTCGTCGAACGGGGTGGTCACATCGCAATCCTGCGCGCAACACCGTTACCGGTCAAACATGGTCGTGCGAGCAGTCAGGGGCCCAACCGAACCTATGATCATCGGGATCGAGCAGTTGCGGCGTCCGGTGGGAGCAAATGTGAATAAGGCTCGCACGGTCACGTTCGCAGGTGTGGTCAGCCCCGGACTCACCCTTTTCCCGCTTCGCCGAGGTCCTGGTGATCCCTGCTTTCAGGTCGGCGATGACGGCGCCACCTGGCGGACCAGCCTGACGCGCAGCGGATCCGTCACGGCGCGGATCAGCCGCGCGGCGCTCAATGCCGTCGAATGCACGGCATGGGGAAGCGGCGCTGAGGAATTCCTCGATACCCTGCCCGCCATGCTCGGCTCGGAGGACGACGCATCGGATTTCGTCCCGACCGACCCGACCGTCGCCGCCGCGTATCGGCGAGTGCCGCACCTGCGGCTGGGGCGCACCGGTCAGGTATTGGAAGCCCTCATCCCAGCGGTCATCGAGCAGCGGGTACCGGGCGCCGATGCATTCCGGTCCTGGCGGCTGCTGGTCACCAAATTCGGCACGCCGGCGCCAGGACCCGCGCCGGCACGGATGCGGGTGCCGCCGTCGGCCGACGTGTGGCGGCACATCCCGTCGTGGGAGTTTCACCGTGCCAACGTCGATCCCGGACGGGCCAGGACCATCGTCCGCTGCGCACAGCGGGCGCCGTCGTTGGAACGGCTCGCGTCATGGCCGGCCGCGCAGGCCCGGGCCGCGCTGACGTCGCTGCCCGGAGTCGGAGTGTGGACAGCCGCCGAGACGGCGCAACGTGCATTCGGCGACTCCGACGCGTTGTCGCTGGGCGACTATCACATCTCCAAGATGATCGGATGGACGCTGCTGGGACATCCGATCGACGACGCCGAGATGATCGAGCTGCTCGAGCCGATGCGGCCGCACCGTCACCGGGTGGTCCGGTTGCTGGAAGCCAGCGGGCTGGCCTACGAGCCGCGTCGTGGCGCGCGACTACCGGTCCAGGACATCCGCGCACTGTGACCCGTCTTGCGGTTACTGCACGCGGTCACCGGGTATGAGATCTGCCATGACGCAGTTCACCATCCCAGGCATGACCGAAAAGCAGGCAATCAAAGTCGCTGCGCTGTTGCAGAAGCAGCTAAGCACCTACAACGACCTGCATTTGACCCTGAAGCACGTCCACTGGAACGTGGTCGGCCCCAACTTCATCGGGGTTCACGAGATGATCGACCCGCAGGTGGAACTGGTCCGTGGTTATGCCGATGAAGTGGCCGAGCGGATCGCGACCCTTGGCGGGTCGCCGCAAGGTACCCCAGGCGCCATCCTCAAAGACCGCACCTGGGACGACTATTCCGTTGGCCGCGACACCGTGCAGGCGCATCTGGCCGCACTTGATCTGGTCTACAACGGTGTCGTCGAAGACACCCGTGCGGCCATCGACGAAACCGAGGAGCTTGACCCGGTCACCCAGGACATCCTGATCGACCAGGCAGCCGAGCTGGAGAAGTTCCAGTGGTTTGTGCGGGCTCATCTCGAGAATGCCGGCGGCAAGTTGGCTCATGAAGGTTCTTCGACCGAAAAGAGCGCGGCGCGGACGGCGCGGCACAAGACTTCGAAGTAGCGCGTCAGCCACCTGCGGTGGCGGCAGCGTGCAGGCGTTCGGCCTCGGCGGTCTCGCGGTTCAGTCGCTGCGAGCGGTAGATCGACACCTTGGTGCGATACATCAGCAGCGAGGCGACCCCGACGGCGATGATCGCTCCGGGAACCACCGAGAACGATCCGGTCATCTCGGCCACCATAATCAGCACGGCCAGTGGTGCGTGAGCGACGCTGCCGAAGCACGCCATCATCCCCACCACCACGAAGATGCCGGGGCTGTCAGGCACCCCAGGGAGATGGAGAATCTCTCCCACCCGCCAGACCGCCGCGCCCACGAAAGCCCCTATCACAATTCCGGGCCCGAAGATTCCGCCTGATCCGCCGGTGCCGATTGACAGCGACGTGGCGACGATTTTCGCGAGCGGAAGGATCAGCACGATCCACAACGGGATGGTCATCAGTGTTGTCTTGGCGGTGGCCAACTGCACCCAGCCGTATCCGCTGCTCAGGGCCTGGGGAATCGCCAAGCCTATGAGGCCGACCAGCAGCCCGCCCAGAGTCGGCTTGAGCACCGAGCCACCGGGTAGCCGGGCGGTCAGCGTTCCCGTGCCGTAGAAGATGCGCGCGTACAGGTAACCGGCGGATGCCGCGAGAACACCGAGGACGACGAACCACAGCAGCGGCCCCGCATTCTCGAAGCGGTATTCGGCATCGACATAGCCGAACATCGGGTCGAAGCCCATGAAAGAACCGAAGACAGCAAAAGCGGTCGCTGAGGTGATGAAGCCGGGGTACAGCATGCGGTACTCGAAGTCGTCGCGGTAAATGATCGACGCGGCCAGCACCGCCCCGCCCAGTGGGGCGCCGAAGATCGAGCCGATGCCCGCGCCGACACCGAGCGACACCAAGATCCGGCCGTCGGCATCAGACAGGTGCAGTCGGCGGGTGACCATCGACGCGAAGCCGGCCGAGATCTGGGCGGTGGGGCCTTCACGGCCACCTGAACCGCCTGACCCGATCGTTAGGGCGCTCGCGACGATCTTGACCAGTACAACCCTGCTACGGATGTGGCGCGGGTCGGTGTGGATCGCCTCGATCGCACTGTCGGTGCCGTGGCCGCTGGCTTCCGGAGCCAGCTTGGCCACGATGATCGCCGACACCAGCGCACCTGCCGTCGTTACCAATGGAAGCGCCCACGGCCGGTGATAGTGAGGCGATCCCGGGCTGCCGCCCTCGCCAAGCGGGGTGGGCAGGTGGTAGCCAGCGACGTAGCCCAATAGGAAGTCACCGGTGTACTTCAGCGCGAGGTAGAAGACGATGGCTCCCAGGCCGGCGACCAGACCGATGACGATGCCGAGCAAGAGCCATTTGCGCACGTATTCGAGGTTTCTGATGAACCGGCCCAACCGTCCGCCGGGTTCAGGGGTGACGCCTTCGGGGTCGATCTCGGGTTGGCCTTCGAGGTAGTTGTCGTCTGCCTGCGCCATGCACGGCACGGTAGCAGCGCGCCGCGCACCCCCAATCAGACGAACCCACCCGGGAATAATCGGACCGCGGTCCGGTTATATCGCGTAATCAAGTTTAGGAGGAGGTGCAGATGCCAGCGGTAACCGCAGACACGTTGACCTTGGCGCGGGTGGCGAGGGTTTCAGTAGCCGGCCTGTCAGACACAGAACGTCCGGTCCGCTCGATCACCACTGGGCCGCACGGCTACGAGGGCGAGGGTTTTCCGGTGGTCCGGGCGTTCGCCGGAGTCAGCACCGCCGCGCTCGACCCGTTCGTGCACATGGACCAAATGGGCGAGGTGGAATACCAGCCGGGCGAGCCCCGGGGGACTGACTGGCATCCGCATCGCGGGTTCGAAACCGTCACCTACATGATCGACGGGCGGTTCGCGCACCAGGACTCGCACGGCGGCGGCGGGTTGATCACCGACGGCGCCACCCAATGGATGACCGCAGGCGCCGGCATCCTGCACATCGAGACGCCGCCGGCCGACCTGGTCGAAAGCGGGGGCGTGTTCCACGGCATCCAGCTCTGGGTGAACCTGCCGAAGAAGGACAAGTTCGCCGCACCCCGTTATCAGGCCATCGCGGGCGCCGACGTCGCCTTGCTGTCCTCCGATGACGGCGGAGCTTTAATCCGTGTCATCGCAGGGGATCTCGATGGTCACCGCGGGCCCGGCGTCACGCACACGCCGATCACGATGGTGCATGCCACCGTCGAACCCGGCGCGCGGCTGAACATTCCGTGGAACCGCGACCACAACGCGCTCGTCTACGCACTATCCGGGCGCGGATCGGTCGGCCCGATCGCACACCCGATCCAGCAGGGCCAGTTGGCAGTCCTCGGTCCGGGTGACCGGATCACCGCGGCCGCCGCGTCATCGCAGGAGTCGCGCAGACCCGCGCTGGAACTGCTGATCCTGGGCGGCCAGCCGATCCGGGAGCCGGTATTTCATTACGGCCCGTTCGTGATGAACACCAAGGCCGAGTTGATCCAAGCGCTGGAGGATTTTCAGGCCGGAAAGTTCGGCAGTGTTCCGCCCGACGGCCTGATGCCTCACACCGCCGCACCGCGGCACAGCTAACAATCAGCTTCGGCTACCCGCGGCAGTTAAAAGTGTGACGTATGGCACAATTTAGCCGTGGTGCACCCCCCGGGTCGGGGACCGGGTCGCCCCCCTGCAGCTAAGGCGGCCGAGACGCGGAAGCGCATTTTGCGCGCGGCTCGCGAAGTATTCAGCGAACGTGGCTACGACGCGGCCACCTTCCAGGCGATCGCGGTCCGCGCTGACCTGACCCGGCCGGCAATCAATCACTACTTCTCGAACAAGCGTGCGCTCTATAGCGAAGTAACGAAGGAAACCAACAAGGTGGTTGTCGCCGCCAGTATCCAGCGGGCGCAGCGCGAGACGAGCCTGGCAGGTCGGGTGTCGGCGTTCATCGACGCCGCGACTCAGGCCGAAATCGAAAACCGAACAGCGGCAGCGTTTCTGATCACCGTCGCATTGGAGTCGCAGCGGCACCCCGAGCTGGGCCACGGGGAGGCGGAATCGGTTCGCAGCACCCGGGAATTTCTGTCGTGGGCCGTCGACGACGCGATCAAACGTGGCGAACTGGCTGCCGATACCGACGCCGCTGCTCTCACCTCGACGCTGATCGCGGTCTTGCTGGGCGTCGGCTTCTACGCGGGGTTCGTCGCTGCGCACGAACTCGAAACGGTCACCCACCAGTTGCATCAGCTGCTGGTCGGCAGCCTCAGCCCGCGCCACGGACAAGAGCAGTGATGTAGCGCACAGAACCATATAGCTTGCCTAACTTATTCGGTAGCATGGTAGGCGCGATGACCGATTTATCCGAAGTGGGCTCAGTGCGCGCCGATGGGGACAGCTGGGATATCACCGAAAGCGTCGGCGCGACCGCATTGAGCGTCGCCGCGGCGCGCGCGGTGGCGACGGCAACCGTCGACCCGCTGATCCGAGACGAGTTCGCCTATTTGTTGGTGTCGTCGGCAGGTCAGCCGTGGGCGCGGCTGGCCAGCCCCGGCCTCGAGTGGATCGGCGCCGACGAGCACGGACGACGCTCCCATTTGCTGACCTGCGACTACCAGGCGGTGCGCACCCATTTCTTCGACAGGTACTTCGCCGACGCGGTTGCGGCCGGAATCCGGCAGGTGGTGATCCTGGCAGCCGGGCTGGATTCGCGCGCTTACCGGTTGGACTGGCCCGTCGGTACCACGGTCTACGAGATCGACCAGCCTCAGGTGGTCATGTACAAGACGGCTACTTTGGAGTCGGCCGGCGCCGCTCCCAAGGCCACCCGGCGGACGGTGCCGATAGACCTGCGCGAGGACTGGCCGGCGGCGCTGGTCGCCACGGGTTTCGACCGCGGCCAGGCCACGGCGTGGCTGGCCGAGGGTCTGCTGCCCTACCTGCCGGCGGAAGCTCAGGACCGGCTGTTCGAGATGCTCACCGAGCTGAGCCTGCCCGGCAGTCAGGTGGCAGTCGAGGCATTCAGCCTTGGTTCGGGTGACCCCGAGCGACGCCGCGCGGCGCGACGTGCCCGCTTCGAGCGGATACGCGAACGGCTCGGCCTCGACATCAACGTCGAGACCCTGACCTACCAGGAAAGCGACCGGGCGGACGCCGCCGAATGGCTGACCGCGCACGGTTGGCAGGTCAGTGCGGTGAGCAACGCCGACGAAATGGCCCGACTGGGCCGGCCGATACCCGCGGACCTGGCCGAAGAGGCCTTCACCACCAGGCTGCTGCGCGCTGAGCTCGCCGCAGCCGATTGATCACCAAACGCATTCTGTAGGGAGGCGGGCACCACGATGAGCACCTTGCGCAGCCACGACGACACCTGGGACATCGCGACCAGCGTCGGCACCACGGCGGTGATGGTGGCCGCCGCGCGAGCCGCCGAAACCGATCGACCCGATCCACTGATCCGCGACCCCTACGCCAAGCTGTTGGTCAGCGAGGCCGGCACCGGCGTGTGGGAAAACATGTTGGACGGCTCCCTCCTCGACAAGGTCGAGGAGATCGACCCGGAGGCCGCCGCGGTGTTCCAACACATGCGCAGCTATCAGGCCGTGCGGACGCACTTCTTCGACGCCCACTTCACCGGGGCCGTCGCCACCGGAATCCGGCAGGTGGTGATCTTGGCGTCCGGGCTGGACTCGCGGGCGTACCGGCTGGACTGGCCGGCCGACACCACGGTGTACGAGATCGATCAGCCCAAGGTGCTGGCCTACAAGTCGGCCACGCTGGCGGCAAATGGCGCGACACCGTCGGCCGACCGTCACGAGGTGCCGATCGACCTGCGGCAGGACTGGCCGACCGCCCTCATCGGTGCGGGCTTCGACCCGAAGGCGCCGACGGCCTGGCTGGCCGAAGGTCTGCTGATGTACCTACCCGCCGACGCCCAGGACCGGCTGTTCACCCAGATCACCGAGTTGAGCGCACCGGGCAGCCGGATCGCAGCGGAAACCGCGGCCAACCACGCCGACGAGCGGCGGCAAGAGATGCGGGACCGGCTTCAGCGGGTCGCCGATGAGCTTGGGATTCAGCGGACCGTCGATATCCAGGACCTGATTTACCACGACGAGGATCGCGCGGTCGTCGTCGACTGGCTCAACGAGCACGGCTGGCGGGCCACGGCGCAGTACTCCGACGACGAGATGCGTCGGCTGGGCCGCTGGGTGGACGGCGTGCCAATGGGCGACGACAGGGACGCCTTCGCGCAGTTCGTGACCGCGGAACGGGCATGACCGCCTCGAGTCGCTCGGATGGGGACAGCTGGGACATCGCGACCAGCGTCGGCGCGACCGCCGTCATGGTGGCCTCCGCCCGCGCGGTCGAGACAGCCAGCGAGCAGCCGCTGATCCGCGACGAGTTCGCGCAGATGCTGATCGACGGCCCGGAACTCGCCACATTGGTCGCGAAGATGGAAACTACGTACGCCGCCGATCCCGAACGGGCAGCGGTTCGCGCGCACATGGTCAACTACCAGGCCGCCCGCACGCATTTTTTCGACGCATACTTCGCCGCTGCGGCCGCCGCGGGTATTCGTCAGCACGTGATCTTGGCCGCCGGACTGGACTCACGGGCTTATCGACTGGACTGGCCTGCGGGGACGAGTGTTTACGAGATCGACCAGCCCAAGGTGCTGGAGTACAAAGCCGCAACGTTGGCGGCTCATGGCGTCCAGCCGGTTGCCGAGCGGCATGAGGTGCCGGCCGACCTGCGGATCGATTGGCCGAAAAGCTTGCGCGACAAGGGGTTCGACCCCCGTCAACGCACGGCGTGGCTGGCCGAGGGCCTGCTGATGTTCCTGCCGGGCGAGGCCGAGGAGCGGCTGTTCGCCGACATCGATGCGCTCAGCGCCCCGGGCAGCCGGGCGTGCATCGAGGACTTCACCTTCGACGACGCGGCCCGCGAGGCCTACGCACATCGTCGCGTCAAGACCGACGAGCTTCGCCGGCGGCTCGGCGACGAGAACGTCTTCGACCCCGGCGACCTCTGGTACACCGACGATGAGCGGCGCGATCCGGCGGCCTGGTTCGACACGCACAACTGGCGCGTCGAGTCGATGACCGGAAGCGAGTACCTCACTCGCGTTGGTCGTCCGCTGCCGGAGGAACCCAGCGTTGCGGCGACCTTCCGGGCGGTTTTCGTCTCCGCCGAAAAGCCCTAAGCGTGGTCGCCCGCGACACCTGAGGGCACCTGTTGCCCAACCGGATGGTTGATTAGGATTGGGTTTTCGCCGGTCAAGGAAGGAAATCCCGATGACCACAGAAGCTACCGAAACCACCGCGAACCCCGCCAGCACCACCGCAACCGCCAGCACCGCACCAACTGCAGGATCCGACGTCGCGAAGACGGTCGCGCGGCTGCGCCAGACGTTCGCCACCGGCAAAACCCGCAGCATCGAGTGGCGCAAGGAGCAGCTGCTCGCCCTCAAGCGGCTGATGGTCGAAAACGAGACCAAGATCGCCGATGCCCTCGAAAAAGATTTGGGACGGTCGCCGTTCGAGGCGTGGCTCGCCGACGTCGCCAGTACCGCCAGCGAGTGCGAGTACGCGGCGAAGAACGTGGCCAAGTGGACGAAGCGCCGCCACCGCCTGCTGGAGATGTCGCAGCTGCCTGGCCGCGGTTGGGTGGAGTACGAGCCGTACGGCACCGTGCTGATCATCGGTGCCTGGAACTTCCCGTTCGCGCTCACGCTGGGTCCCGCCGTCGGCGCCATCGCCGCGGGCAACACCGTGGTGCTCAAGCCGTCCGAGGTGGCGCCCGCATCGTCAGCGCTGATGGCCGAGTTGGTGCCGCGGTACCTCGACAACGACGCGATCGCCGTCATCGAGGGCGACGGCGCCGTGAGCCAGGAGCTCATAGCGCAGGGCTTCGACCATCTGCTGTTCACCGGCGGCACCGAGATCGGTCGCAAGGTGTACGAGGGCGCGGCATCGCACTTGACCCCGGTGACCCTCGAGCTCGGCGGCAAGAGCCCGGTCATCGTGTCGGCCGACGCCGACATCAAGGTCGCCGCAAAGCGCATCGCGTGGACCAAGCTGATCAACTCCGGGCAGATCTGCATCGCCCCCGACTACGTCCTGGCTGAGGCGCCCATCCGCGACCAGCTGGTCGACGAGATCAAAAAGGCAGTCACCGGGTTCGAGGCGGAGAACGCCACCGGCGGTAAGCGCATCGTCAACGAGCGGCACTTCAACCGGCTCACCGCCGCGCTCGCCGCGACCAAGGGCGAGGTCGCCATCGGCGGCGGCTCGAACGCGTCGAATCTGAACATCCAGCCGACCGTGGTGGTCGACCCAGCCGTCGACGAACCGCTGATGACCGACGAGATCTTCGGCCCCATCCTTCCGGTGGTGACCGTTCGAAACCTCGACGAGGCAATCGAATTCGTGAACGCGCGGCCAAAGCCGCTGGCCGCCTACCTGTTCACCAAGGCCAAAGCGGTGCGTGAACGGGTGATCAAGGAGGTGCCTGCGGGCGGCATGCTGATCAATCACTTGCTGTTCCATTTCGCCACCCACAAGCTGCCGTTCGGCGGCGTCGGCCCGTCCGGCCTGGGCGCGTACCACGGCAAGTTCGGTTTCGAAGAGTTCAGCCACCGCAAGTCGGTGTTGACCAAGCCGACCCGACCCGACATCGCCAGCTTCATCTACCCCCCGTATACAGAGAAGGCGTGGAAGTTGGCGCGCCGGCTGTTCTAGCGCTTGTCGGCCCGCTTGAGTCACTGAGCAACTTGATGATCTAAACCGAAAGGAACAACTTCATGCCCGGAGTGCAGGACCGCGTCGTCGTCGTCACGGGAGCCGGCGGCGGCTTGGGCCGCGAATACGCGCTGACGCTCGCCAAGGAAGGCGCGAGCGTCGTGGTCAACGACCTCGGCGGTGCCCGCGACGGCACCGGCGCCGGACACAACATGGCCGACCACGTCGTCCAAGAGATCAAAGACGCCGGCGGTCGCGCGGTCGCCAACTACGACAGCGTCGCCGAACCCGAGGGTGCGGAGAACATCATCAAGACCGCTCTCGACGAGTTCGGCAAGGTCGATGGCGTGGTGAGCAACGCGGGCATCCTGCGCGACGGCACTTTCCACAAGATGTCGTTCGAGAACTGGGATTCCGTACTCAAGGTGCACCTCTACGGGGGCTACAACGTCGTCCGCGCCGCGTGGCCGCATTTCCGCGAGCAGAGCTTCGGACGCGTGGTCGTTGCGACCTCTACCAGCGGGCTGTTCGGCAACTTCGGGCAGGCCAACTACGGCGCAGCCAAGCTGGGCCTGGTCGGCATGATCAACACGCTGGCCCAGGAAGGCGCCAAGTACAACATCAAAGCCAACGCGCTGGCGCCGATCGCGGCCACCCGGATGACCGAGGACATCCTGCCGCCCGAGGTGCTGAAGAACCTGACGCCGGACTTCGTGGCGCCGGTGGTCGCCTACCTGTGCACCGAAGAGGTGCCCGACACCGGCTCGATCTTCATCGTCGGCGGCGGCAAGGTGCAGCGCACCGCGCTGTTCCAGAACGAGGGCGTCACCTTCAAGACGCCGCCGTCGGTCGACGACGTCGCCTCGCACTGGAACGAGATCGACGACTTGTCCGCCGCGAAGCAGGCGAATTTCTCGATCCGGTGATCGAGGTTTCATGAAAGCCTGTGTAGTACAGGAGCTTTCAGGACCGCCCGGCCTGGTGTACACGGATGTCGATGATGTTTCCGGCAACGACGACACGATCGTCGTCGACGTCCATGCCGCCGGGGTGTGCTTTCCGGACCTGCTGCTGACCAAGGGTGAATACCAGCTCAAGCTGCCGCCACCGTTCATTCCGGGCATGGAGGCCGCCGGTGTGGTGCGTTGGGCGCCGGAAGATTCGGAATTCGAAGTGGGTGAACGGGTTTCGGCATTCGGTGTGCTCGGCGGTTACGCCGAACAAGTGATTGTTCCGTTGGCCAACGTAACCCGCAGTCCGGCGGAGCTCGATGACGCCGAGGCGGTGTCGCTGCTGGTGAATTACAACACCATGTACTTCGCTCTGGCTCGACGTGCCGCGATGCGTGCGGGCGAGAGTGTGCTGGTGCTGGGGTCAGCCGGCGGCGTGGGCACGGCCGCGATCCAGGTGGCCCGTGCGATGGGCGCCAGCAAGGTCATCGCGTTGGTACATCGCACGAGCGCAATGGATTTCGTCGGGTCGCTGGGCGCCGACGTCGTGCTGCCGTTGACGGACGGCTGGGCACAGGCGGTGCGCGACCATACCGACGGTCGGGGTGTCGACATCGTGGTCGACCCGATCGGTGGGTCGGCATTCGACGATGCCATCCGGGTGCTGGCCGTCGACGGCAAGCTGTTGGTCATCGGGTTTGCCGCCGGCGCGATCCCGACGGTCAAGGTCAACCGACTGCTGCTTCGCAATGTCGGCGTGCTCGGCGTCGCCTGGGGTGAGTATCTGCACCAGGTGCCCGGCTCGGCGGCGCTGTTCTCTTGGGGTCTCAACCAGCTGGTGTCTGCTGGGCTGAAACCTCCACCGCCACAGCGTTATCCACTCTCGGAGGGAAGTGCTGCATTGCAGGCGCTGTCCGACGGAGGGGTGTTCGGCAAGCTCGTGCTGGAGCCCTAGAACAGGCCGGCGAGGTCGCCAGGCGCCCGCACTCGCGACCAGCCCAAAGCCCAGCCAACGCAGTCGATTTCCGGTCGTAGCGACCTCCTAGCTGGTCAGGGGATGAGGCCAGCCATTGCTAGAACAGACCCGAGAAGTCGTCCGAGATCTGTGTGACGGCGTGGTCGATGACCGCCAATGCGAAACCGGCGAACAACGTGCCCATCCCGGTGTCAGCCGCGATCGGCAAACCGAGCGCGTCGAGGAGGTCACCGTTCGACAGGTTTGTCGTGAACAGCGAGAGGTCATACGCGGGCAGGCTGGTCAGCAGGGCATTCCCGATGTCAGTCAACGGCAACAGAGTTGAATACGCCGCCGAAGCCGCACTCGAGATCGCGTTCACCAGGTCGGTGAGCGTCGCGGCGGGATTGGCGGCGACGGTTCCCAGTGTCGACAGCAGCTCCGTCAGGCTCTGCTCCGATAAGCCCGGAGCTAGCAACGACGTCCACGCGGTGGGATCGTTTTCGAGTGCCGTGATGCCGTCCTCGGTGT